>JAEIGA010000756.1_pt1 | contig 48139 bp, 47 predicted proteins | sample 9270691 | NCBI WGS metagenome assembly JAEIGA01 (sample SAMN17057246, study PRJNA624740) | gut metagenome | biome: biome; isolation source: fecal sample | host: Bos grunniens | place: China: Xizang | collected 2019 | reverse complement strand
TATTTCTTTAAAAACTCGCTGTTGTTAGACATATCCAATTAGTCGTTAAGTACCTGACGATTATCCTCAGTAATAATTATTTTTGATGATTCTGTACGTTCGATAAGTCCTCTATCTGCCTTAACAACCTTTACCTCAGGCTGCATTTTCTCCATAGCAGCCTCGATTGCTGTGATTTGGTCTTTATTAATCATATCCTCTTTGCGATTTTTTTTATTATTTTTTGTTTTGGTAGGTTTTATCTCTTCAACCTCTGTCTTTTCCTCTTTTGGCATAACCACTACTACCCCTTCTTCTTGCTTTGGAAGTTGAGGAAACTGCCTAATAATAGACGTTTTTTTTATTCTTTTCTTAATAAATTGTAATGCCATTACAGTATGTATTTTCTTTATAAATAGTTCTTTAACAAGAAAAATCAAGCATATAAATACGGAATAACGTAGTTACAATTACGTAAAGCATTCTTCGTATCCCACGTTAAAGTGTCTTTAATATCTATAATGCTATTATTTGGATTTCTATATATTTTAGAGAATATACCCTTTCTTTCTTTTCCCATATAATCTATATCTCTCAGAGAAAACCCAACAACGACATTATTTTCTACATCAAAAATGTAAACCATATCATAATTTAGAAATATGTATGAGCCATTTCCTCTATTTATGAGATTAAGAATATACTCTTTTTCCTCATCCGTTATTGTTAATAAGCCATAAAATTTGTATTTTACAGACTTGATGAATTTTGTTAAAGCAAGTTGTCTAAACTTAACAACATTTTCATCATAACGATTTCGTTTTTCACGATTTCCATACGTCCAATAAACATTATTTCCTATTTCCCAATTAAGAATGCTAGCTTCTGGATAAAGTTTTTTGGTATATTCCCACCCTACAACGAGAGTGGGAATACCATCTATCAAATTATTTTTATCAGAGACAACATTATATAAATCATTGTCCTTGAATGGTTTATCTGTTAAAATATTAGCAATAAATTTCATAAAACAGCAAATTTTTAGTGCTAATATACATTTTTTATTTGAATAAAACAATTATGAAAGAGTATCAATATAACGTTTTATTGCATTAGCGTGAGCTTGTGCTAAAGTCTTTAAACCTTGTTCACTCATAAGCCATGCACGTCCAGATGATGTTGTGTCTTTTAAATTTTTATCACTACTCCAATTACATCCTTTTGGGTAATCAGCAAACCAGTTTTCTGTCAAAACACAAGCACATCTTAATTGTGGCGCTTCATCTGTATGTTTTATCATTTTTTTATTTATAGCATCCCATTCATCTTCTAAGAAATTTTGTACTTTACAGTCACCATTCATCATACCATTTGGTATATTATAATTTTGTTTTGTTTCTTTGATTTTCAAGAACTCAGTTTGGAAACATTCTGCTAATTTTCTTGAATCATCTCGTGGGCCATTTGACACTTTATCAATAAATGTAATATGATAATTTCCCCCAGCGCCATTCCAATGTGGCACAACGGATATTACTTTACTTGAACCATACTTTTCTATAAGTTGCTGCGTTTCTTTCATAGAATAGCCTTTACCCATAGCATTCCTACCATTCACATTGCAAATTTGAATATTTGAAGAATAACTTGTGCCATCATAAAAACTATAGCCTTTTAATAGTTCACTAATTTCATTTACTAATAGTGTGCTCCACTCCCATTCTTGTCTCTTTCTTGTATTAGGACCGTGAGCAGGAGTTAAACAAATTAATGGTTTTCTATTCGTAATATTAGATTCATTAAACTTAGGCTTTGTATCCCCAAAAGTCAATTCTACATTATTATCACCTATAATATCAACATTGTGCCCAACTTTAGGTACCATACCATTATTTCCTGTTGTAGGATTGTTATCCCCACCAACAGGATATCCTACAGATGGGTCATTAACTTTGCTTCCAGTATCTTTTAATAAAATAACTGTATCATCAGTTAATGGGATAGCATATCTATTAATCCTAACACCTTCAAATGTTGTTGAAATGTTTCCGGCAGTAATATCGTGAGATACTTTTTTAATCATATAAGCACCTTTCCATAAAGGAACATTATTCAATTGAAAATACATCAAAGGTGTTATTTGCATATTACCCATCATTTCAACACTACATTCATATGAATATTGGCTAAAAACAGGATATAAATCCTGTCCATATAATGAACTTTCCCTAGGGCCATCACCAGATTTAGATGCAATATTAAATGTAGCGGCTAAACCAGCCTCCGTAACTCCGTGTGATACTGTACTTAATCTAACGTTTTTAAACAAAGATTGATTTTGTTTAGCATATGTTACCGCAAATGCAGGAATTGAATAAGGGGATTCGTCTGATAAAATTTTTCCAACTATTTCATCATCTGTTAAATCAACCCCATCTCCATGTGGAGACCACCCATTCATATCTTTGTTTCCACTATCAACACTACCTAAGTGTTCTGATGGTTTATAAGCATACATAAATACAAATGTTGTAGTATCTTCATCCCAATTATTCTGTATACTAATTGGTCTAAACATATCTGTCATATCTGTTGCATCTGTTAACCCAAATTTCTGAGGGAGTGCTAATATAACTCCACCACAATCTTGAGCTACTTCAGTTAAAAAGTTAAATAGTGTCTTACCCATATACCCCAAAACGCCTTCTGTTGTATTAAGGTTTGTAGTTGGCAAACAACTACTTAACCATGACGATACTTTTGTTATGTTTATAGTTAATTTATAACCAATATCGTGATAAAACGAATCTGTATATATAAATCTATCAAAATCACTTTCTGTGTTGCGCTCGCTACTTAATCGCCAAGTATTTTCTGCCCCATTATATGGAGAACATAACCATTTATCATATAAACTTTTTAAAGACATATAAGTAGAAAGTTTTAGGTCAGTGTTTTTAAATGGATTTTCGGTATTAGCAACAGCCATTTTCCTCGCAAATTCTCCATCTGATGATTCCATTTCCTTTACTGTCTGACCATAAATAACTTCAAGTTCCTCCATAAAGCCCTCAAAAGCTTTCTTCATTGAATCTTCTGTACAACTTAATACTTCATTATCATTAAAATCAGCACCATTGTACATATCAAGAGTAGTACATAACGTAAACAATAAATCTCTTAAAAAACTTTGAAGTTTCCTTGATTCAATCGCTTCCGTTGAACGTTTTTCCGACCCCGCTAACTCGTCTATTTCAAGTTCTTTGTATTTAATTTTTCTCTTATCGGCAACATATAACGTCTTATCACGTAGTCTGCTTTCATTTGCAGCAAAACCATTTTTTTCATTAGTACTTGTAGCCCATTCTTCAAAATACTTTTTAAGAATCTTTCTTCTGTCACCTGTCGCTCCCTTTGGTGGCTCCCAATTACCATATACCCCATTATCACCATTATAAATCATATTAAATTGAGATACAGATAATTCAACATTTTCATTTTTTTTCATAAATGTTTGTGAAGATGATGGCTGTATATAACTTCTTGACGGAACCACTTCCCCATCACTATTTATACCAGTAAACTTAAAAGCATCATTATTATCTTCTCTCCAATAATAAGACCCTTCCCTCAATAGTTTTGCTTTAAGAGTAATTCCGTTTATACTCTCTTCGTCTATTGAGCCTATCTTTGGATTGCCAATAATAGGTATAGTTTGAAGAAAAAGATATGCTTTAGCCTTTATGCTATCTTGTATAAGATATATGTCCTCGTCAAAAATTGTGCTACCATATATTAATGATGGGATACTTATATAGTATTCTTCTAAATCTTTATAAGTACCTTCTTGTAATACTTTCTTAAATTTATTATAATTAATAGATTTTTCTGAAGCATTAACAATAGCATCTTTGTAAACAATTTCTTTACCTACGATACTTTCTATATTATTAGTATATTCCCTAAGAGTTCTATTGGCTTTTTTTATATTTCCATACTCATCATTGTTTCTAGAACCATATTTTCCCTTATTTTCTTTAAGATAATTTTTAGTTCTCGCAAACTCTTCTTCTGTACTTGTATATATATTCTTAATATAATCTCTTGTTTCTAATAATTTAAATGTTGAAACATCATCTTTGATGGAAAATTGCCCAACGCCTTCTTTACTGATATCAATATAATTGTTGTTATCTTTTAATTCTAACTCATTAACATAATCTTTCATTAATTCATTAAAATTCACAAAAGATAATGGAAACATTTTATGTAGAGTAGAGTTTTCTTCATACCCCTTATGATAGTCATAAAATAGATGTTTACCTTGTTTTCTAAAAAGATTTTTATTAAGATTTGGGGCATTATTTTGCCATACACTTGTATATTGATTAGAATCTTTCGATGTGATAATATCTATAAAACCATTCCTATTGTTTCTATTATCATCAGCATATTTTTTAATAAACTTAGTAAAACCATTTGAATATCTATCTTTTATAGCCTTAAATAAATTTATGGCCTCAATAGCACCAAATGACTTAGCATCTTTATTACCTTCACCTTTATTAGTTGATAGATAATAAAATGCTCTCATTGCAAAAATACCAAGTATATCCCCATCAACAGACTCATCACCAACATAAACCTTTTGTTTCACATTCATATATGGGTTAACTTTTTCATCCTTATATATGAAATCGTGTGTTGTTAATGGTATAAATCTATCAATAAATGGAGTAGGTGCTTCTGAACTAACCACACTTTCTGTAGTGGCACTATTCATAGCATCAACCATTCTTTCAATATCAGCAGATTCGTCATTATAAAATTCGGCACCTCCCAATAAATCATCAATAAAATGTATCTCTTCTAAATCGCTTGAATTAAGTAGTTCTCCAGGCCACCTTAATACATTTTTTGTTTCATTATTTACATTTGTCTCTTTATAAAACGCGGCAAATGGTGGTAGATAATGACACCTATCATTTTCATTATCCACAACACCACCACTTATTTTTAATTTTTCATTTTCTGTATCTGTTTCCCCATCCTTAACCCTATAATGTGATTTTTTTCGTTCATCTCCGTTATGGTCTAATTGGTCTTTTATGGCTTTTGTTGTGGAATAAAAACAATGCATAAAAGTATCCATATGAGCAAACATCAAATCAAAAATGTTTTTAATAGATGGTTTAAAACCTAATACCTTCTCAATAGTAGAATTCTTTTTACTTTTATACTCCTTCTCTTTTTCAGACTTTCTTAATTCTAATTCTTTAATTTCATCATTTATTTTTTTTGTAAATAAAGTATAGTTAAAGTCTGTTTTTTCATTATGAAATGTATATAAAAAGAAATTAGTTATACCACCCCTTTGTTTACTAATATATTCTTGAACATTAGGGAAAGGTTCTATACTATCTTTATATCTTGTTAAATTTTTACCAAATAAATCATCGTGATATTTTGTTGATAACGGGTCCGTACTACTATCATCTTTAACATATTCTATTATTTGCATAACATTGTTATGTTTAAGATAATGTGAAAGATGTTCAAAACTACTCAAATATCTTGTATTATAAGTATAATCGTGAGCAGATACTAAATTGACAAAATTTTCCACATCATCTTCTATATCTTTCATGTCATCTTTTGAAAACACTACTTTATAAACATAAGGTGATGCACTATCAACGAACCACTCTTTAAACGGATATTCTCTCGTTAATGAATTTAATGATGCTATTTGTTCATCATAATCAGTCTGAATTTGTTCTCCATCAGCAGCAACAGATAATGCTTCTTCATTACTTGCCGCTTGCGCTAATTTTAATCTTAACTCAGGTATAGTTAACATTTGGGTACTTTTAAAACCATTTTCATCCCTAAACGTAAAAGTACCATCTTCTATTTTCTTTCTCCAATATGCTCGTCCTTCTTGTGTGTATGGAGCTATCGCTAAATATGTCATTGGCATATCAGCGTAAATACCAAACATATAACCAATAAAATTAACAGTTATAATAAAGTTACCATTATTAGAATCAAATTCTAAGTTGGTTTTTTCAACAGCTAATTTATATGTTACACCTTTACCATAAAAACCTTTCACTTTTAAAGTGAAAATTGGATACGGAAAACTGAATAATGATTTATATAATTCTGATGAAAGTCCAGCATCATCGGTTCTATAATAATTTCGTTCTGCTGGTTGCATAACCGTAGCACCTCTAACATCTATAAATTTAATAACAACCTGTGGGTGAAACCAACTATTATAAGTGATATTAATAGACTCTATACCAAGACACTCAGAAGTATTCCCTTCAGGGGTTAACATACTAACATCTGTAAAATTTGTGGTTAAGTAAGAATCATCCATATTTGTCATACTCTGATATCCTCTTGTACCACCTAAAAATGAAATAGTTCCAGCTGTACTTGAAAACAATATGTCCGTTTGTTCACCACTTTCTTTCCACCACCCACAAGAATATCTGTCAACTTGTCTAATGCTTAAGTCAACAGCCATATTGTAATCTTCATAAGGAAAATTTATCATATCTGAAAAACTACCATCTCTGAAGAATGTCATATTTGTTGGTTCTATATAACGAACCCTACCTCTATCTACTACACCACCAGTACTTTCCATTAATTATATAATTTATTGTAATTATCTATTGAATTCTGATATGCACTTAATGCACTATTCAGTGGGTATGGTATTCTTAATTCAACACCATCTGGTATATTGTATTCTAACGAGCCATACTGCGGATTTGCTTGCAAAATAAGCCAAGCATAATCAGGACTATCGTAATATTGGGACGATATTTGGTCTAAACGCATCTTACCCTTTATGAAAACCTCATAAATATCTGTCTTACTCTTAGGTATCTCCCCAAAAGGTAAAATGTTAAAACCATTTCCACTTCTTACTTGTGAATATCTATCGAAACTCATATTCTTTATGTTTTATTTATCTTTCTCTTTATCCTTCTCTTTTTCCTTATACTCAAAAGCATCATAATAATGTCTATTATTATCTGCGTGTCTGCTGTAAACAGAAGCATTTGCATAATAATTGGCGGTAACAGCATTTTGCAATCTTTCAATAGGCCTTGATATATCTTGACCACCAAGAAATTTAAAACTAATAGATATGTTAGCATACATTGGTTGAACACCAACACCTTCAGGATTTAAATCCCACTGTACTCCACCATTATTATCGTAATTTATTGACATACTGTCAATACAAATTTTAGTATTAAAGAAATCACCTATCCTTAATATACAATAAGGTGCCCTTCCAAAAGATAAATTTCCCGCAAATTTTAAGTAATCGTCAGAACCTGTAGATGTTGTTTTTCCTGAACTATCTTTTTCAACACCTTTGACTCTTCCACTACTAACAGCATTAGTTGGCCCTTGTCTTGTACATTGATGTAAGAATGTTAAACGAGCATTAAATCCTTCAGGAGTAACACTATGATATGCCGGGTCAAAATATTTCACTTTATCTAGTATACTCTTCATTATTAAATTATCATTTCTTACATTTTCAAAATACAAATATTCATTATCATACGTATATTCATCTTCTGCATATGAAGTATAAGTTGTACTTACCATATTGTTTACAATAGTATCTTTAACTTCGTCTACTTTATCAACTACAAGTCCATTTGCAGTAAAACCAGTTACCGCACCTCCATCGTGTGCTACATTTTCTTCTTTCCATTCAACACTTATAATAGCGTATGCGGCTCTCGCTAATTTCGCTTCCATTGTATTTACATCTTCTCTGCCATCAATATCAGTAACTTTTATTGTACTTCCACCTTCTGATACATATTTAACATTTGATGGTGATAGTTCATCAGAATATGCACTGAGAGCCTTTTTTATAAATTCCTGTCTTCTTCCAGATAAAATAGCATTATTTTTTTCAGTTCCGTGAGATGAGGCAAAACCTTTTATTCTTACCTTTTGTATTTTACAATTTTCTGAAGTATGTCCAAAAGTTTTCCCACTTGTAAACTCTTTTTTAATTTCAATTAATTCAGAAATAGAACGTATGTCTATTTTATCATTATTATTAAACAACGTTTTTCTTATAATATCTTTATTTCCTTTAACATCAAAACCACTACTGTTTATATTGTAATCTTTTAAAATTTGTTCTTTAAATAACTCATCTCGACCAGAATATGTACCACCAGTGTTATAATTTTTTAAGATATCCTCACAAGCATATTTAATTTTTTCTTTACTTACTTTGTTTTCAGTTGTTATAACACCACTATTATAATCTTGTGCTGAAAAATTATTTGGAAAAAATATAACATATGCAATATCTTCAGTATAAGTTTCTATTTTTGGTTCTCTATTAGGTGTTTCTGTTTTAACATCTGTTTTTACTTCTTTTTGTGGTGTTATTTCATCACCTAACATACTACACCCAGCAAAGAAACGCAATAATTCCTCTTCCTTCTGTTTCTTTTCTTCTCCACTAACGCTACCTACTTGTCCCCTCCATTTATTTATAATTGATGGGTGGTCAATAAGAAGTGTGAAATCTAATGTACCACTTCTAACGGTATTTGTATATGTATATATTTCCTCGCCTCTTCCTATAAATGCATTTGAGTTCCAATTTACATTTACATTCTCAGTGAACTTAAGATTATATGGCGGGAACCACATTATTCTGCCCTTATTCGGTCCTATTTGTTCTTTACTTAATGCAGTACTATTTTCATTCGCCGTAATATCTCTCCAAGCAAGATTTTCTATAGAAAACATATAATTCTTAAGAACATCTTCTTTTTGTACGAAGCCATTACTATCGTGTGTTGGTGTTATTTTAACAAAACCATCGGCCCCCAAAACCGAATAATCATTTAAGCGCGTTAAACCATCATTTGGTCTCAATGCCCCATAATTTTGTTGCGTTTCCATCAAAGACATTGGTTCACCTTTGTCATCAACAAACGGTCTTATTCTGTCTTTTAATTTTGAATATTGATGTAAAGATGTCCATACACGACAATATGGGTCGTCATACCCAGAACTTTTATCTATAATAACGTTACCATTAGAATCTTTTCGTAATAAATTCCTACCCCTTGAAAGGCCGTATGACTCGTCATATGCTGTTATTGTTTCATTATGTACACCTCTAACATCTGTATGAAATCTATTAATTAAAGAATTTATTTGTGCATTTTTAAACAATTCATTAGTCTTTCTAAGTAATCTTGAACCATCGTTATATGATGATATCATTCCATTGGAACCATCAGAAAATTGTGGTTTATTACCTATCTCTTCAGCACCGCCTTCCTCATAAAAAGAATATGTTCTAACACCAGTTTTTGTGTTATATGTACTTGTGTTACCACCATTAAACTTAGAATCAATTATAGCATCACCATTATATTTTTCCCTATCTGTAGTATAGTTTTCTATACCATACTCACCATAATTGACCCCATAAGTACTATAAGGGTTCCAAAATACCGGTGTTTCTATAAGGTTATAAACCCTATTAGGTATATATAATTCATATATACCATTCTTAGATATTTTTTCTCCCTCTATAACATTATCGGTATCTACTTTATAATAAAAAATATCGCTTCCATTTGTAATCCACCAAGGAGATGAAAAACGTTCTTTTATTATTTCATTTTGTTTTATATAATCTTTTAATGTTTTTTTTCCATTAATTCTATCTTCAGCAGTACCATACCATATATCATAAGAAACATCTAATATACCCTTAGATTTTAATCTTAAAATCCTATCATTAGGTTTAGTATTAAAATGCTGATAATTAAATGGATGAGATGGACTTGAGTGATAATATTTATATTTCCACAGATACTTATCATCACTACTCTTTTTATATCCAATATTAGGATTCACAATATTATTTTGCTTTTCAGCAAAATTTCTTGATATATTACCATATATATCAATACCCTTTCCTGATGGTTTTTCTCCATCATTAATTTCATTTATGTAATACTCAACTGTTTTTTCACCATATTCACCAGGAAAACGATTTCTTCCCGTGTTTTCTTCTCTTAAAAGGGCCCATAAATCTTCTAATTCTTGAGGATATATAAAACTAAGTTCACTATTTGTAGTAGTTGGAACCTCATATACTTCCCCAATATCACCTCCTCTCCCCTGTTTTGCTAAACTAAAGAGAGAAGATTCTCTATCTAAAGTATAACTATTAGTACTATTAATGTCACTACGTTTATATTTAGGGGTATAACCTCCATTAAAGTTATTAATAAGATTATCCCTTAAAAAATCATTTTTCTTAGTGTAAGATAATAAACCACCAATACTTCTATTGACAGCATAATCTAAAAAGTTCCATACTTCCCCGTTACCAAGGAATATACTTTGTGCTATTTTACTTAATCTTTCCATCTAAATTATAACTTATGAAAATATATGCTTATTCAACAAATATATCAATTATTAAAACCCACTACCAGTTACACCATTTTCAAGTCGTTCAATATTTTTGGCTATCAGTCTAGTTAACTCATCCAAAAGATGTGGCTTATTCCTAATTTCACTAATAATATCAATTGATTGCCCATTATCACCTGTTAATTTTAAAGAGCCGTTAATATTAATATTATAATCTTTATTTCTTTGATTATTAACATCTTGTCTATTAAAACTATTTTCTTTAACAGTTTCCCAAGAACCGCCGTTACCCTTTTCCGCTATTGCTTTAAAAGAAATTTCACTTCCTTCGGACATTTCTTTTGCGCGTAGTCTCTGTTTATCAAAAGCACTTAATTTATTTATTGTATTAATTGACTTTTTATGGTTTCTTTTAATTTTCTTTAGACCATCACCCCCAAATGTAGCGTTATTAACAAATATATTAGCATTTTCTATCTTTTTCTTAATCTCGCTTACTTTCTTTCCTTTTTTTGCCTCTTTTAATTTACGTTCTGATTCTAAAAGTAGCGCTTCTTTCTCATTTCGTTTAATTCTATCTTCATCTAATTTATCAAGAAGTTCATAATCACCATTCTTTTTAAGTTTTTTACGAACTTTTTCTGATATTTTACCGTCCCCTCTATCTAATGCTTTATTAACTTCTTTCAATTTTTTGCGGCTATAATTCCCCTTTCTTTCAATACCTAATTCACCTAACTTTTCATCAAGTATTCTTTCTTGTTTTGCTTTTCCTGCTTTTATAAGGCCAGTTACAGCACCAACGGCAGCACCAATTGCAGCACCAACTGGTCCAAAAATTAAACCAATAGATGCACCAGCTAACGCACCAGTACCTGCTTTGGCAGCGTGATGTCCAATACCACCTTTTTTCATTTTACCTTTTGCGATAGCATTATCTATTGCCATATCTCCAGCTAAACTTATAAGACCACCAATAATTCCTAAAGGGCCAGCAATAGCAGAAGATGTCATATTGCTCGCTACTTGACCACCTATTCTACTAACTGTTTGTACACCATTTTTCCCTATTGTTGCAAGTGCTGCTCTTTTAATTGTTTGTCCAGATGTTCCTTTGATAATTTGAGCGCCGCCTTTTGTTGTTATATTGTTCGCTAATCCACCTAAAACTCTTCTTTTACCCACCCTAACTACATCATCTACTGAATTTGTAGCCACATTCTGTACTATATCATCAACAACATTGACAGTAGCACCTTTTCCTTTAAAACTTGTGATAATATTTTTTAAAATACTATTAGAACTACCATTTGCTTTACCACTAAATAAGTTACCCAACATATTAGAAATTGCATTAGCGGAACCACTTGCAGTAGATGAAAATCCTCGTCCAATAGTTGAAAATAGCCCTTTAATTGCTTTAGGTAATTGTGATAACATGGATACTATTTTACCTCCTTTTAACACCCCAAATGCCCCTAATCCAGCATATAAGAATGGTTTAAAGAAATTACTTCCCAAAAATTTAGCACCGCCCTTTTCTGTTAAACCTACCCAAGAGAACATTCTTGATTTAATATTCTCTATTTGTTTACCAAGGCCTTCTCTTGCATCAACTAAACTTCTTACATTTTTAGCAATATCTTTTATGTCTTCGCTCTCACTTCTTGTCTCAATTAATAACTGTTCGTAATCTCTATTTTTTAGTTGGTCTAATGTTTTAAATTCCCCATTTATTGTGACACCGGCTTTTCCGTCTTTAAATGTACCTACGTTTTTAATCAATTCCTGCATTTCTTCATTTAAACCATAAGCCTTTGATGACGCGGAAATTTGATTACCAATTTCTTTTCTTCTTGCATTAGCGTGTACTGATTCCATAAGGTTATCATAAGAAACACCCATTGCATCAGCAGCCACTTTTATTCTTTGTTTGTCAAATGCAGAAACTGTAACTTCACCTGTTGTTTTATCAAACCTACCTAAATTACCAACCATTTTTTCTAAGCGACCCTGAAGCCCTTCCATATCTGTCAAGCCTTCATTAAGCATACCTAATGGGTCAGCCAATTGTGCAAACGGGCCACCAAGCACCTGTAATTTTGCCGCTACATCTATTGCACCCTCTACAGTACTAACTTTATCAGCAAATGCAGCCACTTGTTGCATATCAAGTTTAATAGCAGTAGCCTTCTTAGCCATACTTTCAAGCCCTTTAAGACCATTTTTAAAAGTATAGTTTTGCGCTATTTTAATATTTTTAGCAACATTATCTGAATATTTTTCAAATGATATACCCGCTTTAGAAGCGTCTGCAAACATTTTACCTGCATGCTTTGCAGTAGTTGTCATACTAACACCAAAATTTTCATAAAGAACAGCTAATTCATTACCCCTATCACCCATAACGGCTTTCATAGCGGCCATATTAGTCAAATCTTCACTACTCATTCTAATACTATGCCCGACTTTCTGAGTATAATCAGTCTGAGCCTGTATTAACTCTTCGGCAGTCATATTAAACCAACTACCAATATTGTTTTTTGTTGATGCAGTTAATGAGTTATGTCTAAGTTCATCCATTCCTTTCTTGGATAAACCTATTGTTTTTGCATATTTAGAAGCCGCGTGGTCAACCTTAGCCCAAGGGTCAGTTAATGCCTTAACTTCACCATACATTGATTTGACCAAGCCAGTGACCTTATTGATGCTTCGTTCAACACTATTCACATAAGCAGTAACTCTATTTGTGTCACTTAATTTACCTTTCGCATCACCAAGTCTTTGCGCAGCCTCTGTAGCTTCATCATATAATTCTATTTCATCTTCTGTTAAAGTTAACCCACTTTGCTTTTTTTGTATAATAGCATCAATACCATCACGATGATTTTCTAACCAATCTTCATCCTGTTTTGCTTGTCTCTCAAGTCTCTCGTATCTATCTATTTCAAGTTCTTCTAATGTTTCATATTCTTTAATTAATCCATCAAGATTTTGAATTCTAGAAATGTCAATATCAGTTCTTCTGTATGAACGAGAAGAACCAATCCCACCTCTTGTTGTGCTCCCACCTAATACATTAATAAGGTCATCTAACTTGTCATATATATCATCGAAAGTTCTAGCCATAAAATTAAACGCTACTATTATACACAATTATTCATTTATAAATAGCCTTAAGCGAATTATTTATAAAATAAAAGGAGGATATTACTATCCCCCTTTTTTCTTATTACTTTGTTCCATTCTTGCAAATGTATTAATAGATTCACCTTCGTAAAACCTACTACCATTGCTTGATTTATTACCTTCTATTTCATTATTTATCATCTCTTGTTCTCTATTGTGTTTTTGAATGAATGCTCGCCTATCCTGAATAGGTAATTTCATTATCATATCCCAAGGCATGCCAACGTGTTTAAAACACCCCCATATTTCATCCATTAAGTTTTTAGAGTATTCAGTCGGTGATATTGAGAAATAAAAATTGGTCAAGTTGCAGAAATGTAGTAACTGAGCCACCTCCAAGACTCTCAGGCCTTTCAACTGTTATATTGTAATCAATACCAGGCTCATTTGCTAAAATATATTTTCTTAAGGATGCTGAATCTTTAACTGGCATTCTTTTAATGAAATCATAAATATACTTTTTATCAGTAATTCCATCAACGGCCATAACAAGTAGATTTAACCTATTAGTTAAAGAATGATTGTATTTTAATGCATCTTCTTCATCAATATTATCACCCCAATTCTCAAGAGTTCTAATCGCCTGTCGTATCTTTATTTTCTCATCTTTTGTTATATTTTTATCACTTTCGACAAAGATATCAAGAGAGTCAACATACTGTTTAATAGATTCTTTTTTTAGTTTTTCATCTTCAGCAGTTTGCATTTTTTCAAGCGTTACAACATCTCTATGTGTTGGGAATCTAAACTTAACTTCTTTCTTACTAACAGGAAGCGTGTAAGAGAACCAACCATTTGAATCTCCCTTTAAATCAAAATCTTTATATTTTAATTTTGATAAATCAACTACTGTATCAAACTCCTTACCTGTCAATTCATCTGTAGCAGTAATAGGATATTCGTTACCATAACCACTTGCTCTAAGAAAAAGAATAATCGCATCTCTATCACCTTCAAGAAGGTCCATTGGGTCAATACCCTGACTAAGAATTTTTTCTTGAAGAATATAATCAAGAATCAAATTATCTCTATAAAGATTTGGAGATACAATCATATTCTCATCATAAGCAGTAAGATAAGCCACTGACATCTTGGATATTTTGTCAGCATATCCTTCACCCTTAGATGGTAATCTAATTACATCAAAAGCAGCCTCTGGATTATATTCACCTTTTAAAGGAATATACTCTTGTTCAAATCTTGTAGATGTAGCGCTTATAGCATCATTTAACACTTTCTTTCTCTCATCTTCCTCAGCAACCATTTCCATAACAGTTTTACTGATATTTTCTTTAGTTGTATCTATGATATTCTTCTTTCTTGTCTTTTTCTTTAAGTCCTCTTCTTTACCACCTATTAGAATATACTGTTTAACGACATCATTTTGTGCTTCAGTAATAAGTTCTATCTCTTCCTTAATATCTTCAGCAGTATACTTCTTTGTGCCATCAGGATTAAGAGCCCCCTTCATTCTGCGTTCCGTTTCTTTTTTAGTAGTTTCATACATATCATATGAACACTTAAGTTGCTTAAGTGCTTTCTCTACCTGTAATGTGTCCTTTTCAGCCATATGTCTTAATGTCTTTTCTTTTTATTTTCGTTTATAATCATTTTCTCAGTTGCTATTCCTATATTTTCCCTTAATATAGCAAAAACCTTCTGTGGGTTATTGTTTATATCGTGTTCCCAAACTCTAATAATTGGAATACCGTGTGATAACGCCCACTCATTTTTAATTTTATCCACCCTTGCATTTTTCTTTTGCGTTGGAGTCATTTCCTCATAGACTTTGCCATATGAGTGCCAATAATCTCCATCGACTTCAATGAGTACTCTGCATTCAGGTAAATAAAAATCGTAATATCTTTTTATACTTTCAGCATAAAACTGTTCTTCATATTTCAACCCCAACTTATCAAGAAATTCTTTAGCAAATTTCTTTTCTAATTTTGAAGTGCCATATTTGGGATGTGGTTTCTTACTTCGTTCAATATTTTTCTTTATAATCTCGCTTACACTTGGTTTCCTCTTTTTCTTTACCGTTTTTGAACGAGGTTTCTGACTATTATTACTTTTTCTTGTTGGTTGTGCCATACTATTCGTACTCTATTTCTGAATATTCCGCTGTTACCATAAATTCTATATTCTCATCAGATACATAATCTAATTTAATTGGATATATAGACTTTATTAAAACCCCATATAAGGTCATTTCTATAGTTTTAACACCTATTCTATCAATGAATATTATTTGTAGGGTTCCAAGTTCTTTATTTTTCGAAAGTTTTACCACTTCTTTAAAATTTTCTGTGGAAAACATTTTTATTGTTAACGTATTTTTGTTACCAAAATTAACCTCCCTTACCACATACCCATCTACATCCGTTTTTTCAGGAAACACCACCACAAATCTATTTTGAGGTATTGGATAAAATGTAGGTATATTACAAAGTAAATCTGCCATCTTTATATCTTTTTAAAATAATTATTTCTTCCCATATTTTTTCTGAAAAAAATAATTATCCTGTAAGGCATCTATATTTTTTTGTATTTCTTCACAAGATTCTTTAAATCCAACTACTTCTTCTGTTGTTAATTCAAACCACTCGTTTAAAATTTTTCCGCCAAAAAACTTAGTATGTAACATTTTTTCCATTAGAAATGGATGTTCTGTTTCATAATGTGAAACAAGGTAAATTTCACCACAATTACCTGTCTGAAGTTTCTTAATTCTCTTCTTTATATCACCACGAGTAACACCTATTTTAAAAATACCTTCTTTTTCGCTATCCCCTAATAGATAAACACTTCCCATTTTAAACTATTTATCTTAAATATATAAAAGATGATATTGGAAGTCAATACATTTTATGTTTAATAACTATTTATTAATGAAAATTGTACAGTTATGAGAAAGAATACAATGAAGACAAATATTAATCAAATTAGAACCATTTCATCTAGAATGCCTAAGACTATTAATGAGGCTATTAATTTTAATGAAACTGATGATATGGATATGGATATGATGGACGATGAACCTATGGAAGAACCTATGGACAATGAACCTATGGAAGAGCCACAGGCTGATAGCGGTATGGATGTTATGGCTTTCGTAGATGATATTCGTAAAAAATCATTGAAGGGTATGGCACAACTTGCTGATAACCCTGATGATGAGCGCTATCAACTTCTAAAGAAAATTTGGCAGATTTGTGACAAAAAACCTGAGCAGCAAACAGCATTTGGTTCCCATCAGCCAAATCAACCACAAAAGCCTATGTAAAAATATTCAATAAACTATTTATAAGAAAAATAAGGAAAAAAACTAAATACAAATGAGCGACCTTTTAATTAAAATGCCCAATACATTTGAGCCATTAAGAAAAAATAGATTTTTATTCCGTTTCCCTGCTGACCTTGGTATTCAGGAGTGGACTGTAGAATCAGGAAAGCGTCCTTCACTCAATCAGAACGCAACTGAAATCCAGTTCCTTAATACTTCTACTTGGGTACTTGGTCGTTATACTTGGCAGGAAATGCAGTTGACTTTCCGTGACCCTATCGGTCCTTCAACTTCACAGGCTATTATGGAATGGGTGCGTCTTGGTTCAGAATCTGTAACAGGACGTCAAGGCTATGCAGCAGGATATAAGAGAGATGTAGAGTTAGAAATGCTTGACCCTACAGGAGCAGTAGTACAGAAGTGGATTCTTAAAGGATGCTTCCTTACCAATGTTGACTTTGGGGACCTTTCTGCATCTCAGGATGAGCTTGCAACTATTTCGGCAACCCTTCGTCCAGATTATTGTATTCTTTGCTACTAATAAACATAGCATAAAAATCAAAAAGCACTCTCTTACGAGGGTGCTTTCTTTTTTAATGTTCTTGTATTTCAATATCATTCATCATACAAAGTCTTAGTGCAGCAAGCCAATGTCTTGGCTCATATGGAAATTCATATAAGTCTGTTTTATCAAGTACACTATATGGAGGTCTTTCTGCTTTGGTTGGATATTCTGAGGTCTTACAAGGTTGTATGAAATCGTTTCTTCCTTTAGACCACCATAATTGTTCTATAGATGCCGCAAAATCATACCAAGAACAGCAGCCATTATTTGTGAAATGATAAAGGCCTGTATGTGCCTCTATATCCTCTTCATCTTGTTCTTCTATCAAGAAAATTATAAACTCCGCAAGGTCTCTTGCATAAGTAGGACTTCCTACTTGGTCACATACCACATTGGTTTCTTTTCTTTCAATGATTCTATTAATCATTGTGCGATAAAAATTTTTACCATATTCAGAATAAAGCCAAGATGTTCTGATAACAATTGCCTTTTCATATTCTAATGCATAACATTCCCCTAACCACTTTGTTGTACCGTAACTACCTATTGGGTCACACTCTGATGAGGTTTTATATGGCCTATGACTTCTACCATTAAAAACATAATCTGTTGAAATGTGTATAAGATATATATCAAATTCTCGGCACACGCTTGTAAGTTTACAAACACCACCATAATTTATTTCAAGGGCAGTATCATAATCTTCTTCCGCTTTATCAACATTAGTATATGCAGCGCAGTTAACAATAACTTTTATGTTATTTTCTATTACAAATTTTCTTATTGTTTCAATATCTGTTATGTCAACAATAGAACGGTCAGCGAAATGCCATATATTTTTACTATTACCATTAACCACTTCGTCTTTTATACAAGTACCTAGTTGTCCATTAGAACCAGTCACCAATATGTTTACATCTGTAAGATATCCCATAACAATTTATATATTTTCATAAAACTACAAAAAAATATTTAATAAAACAAGAAAACGACCCATTTCTGAGCCGTTTTTATCATTAATTAATTATTGTCCATATTTCTATCATTTTATTCATATCATCATTTTTAATATGAACATATCCATTATCACCAAAATTTGCACCCCAAGAATTTCTAATAAAAAACCCTTCTTCATCATATCCAATTATTGATATTGCGTGTCCTCCTAAATATCTATCCCCGTTCAATTGTTTCCAAAACTCTTCTCGTTCAGAATAAACAGGTAGTGCACCACAGCAAGGCCCATTCATTACAATTGCATACTTTAATGCTAAAATACTATTAACTTTTCCGTATGAATGTATTTTTAAGTTACCTACCTTTGATTTCACACCTTTATTTTTTAGATATTTAAAGGCATCTTTATAACTCATACCTTCACCATAATTAGTTCTTGAGTCATATATATCATATAATGCAACATTATTATCTTTTGTTATACCATTTTTTAAATTCTCCCTCCAATTAAGGAATGCCGATAAAGTGCAAGGTACACAAATAGATTCGCTTCCTTGATTCAAAACATCAGGTAAATAGGGCCTATAAGTATATTTTTCAGGCAACTCAACTTTGTCATTACCTTCAAAAACTTTTTCTGTACCATCTATAATTGATGGTGTAAAACCATATATTCTTTCTTCCATAATTAACTAATTTTATTCTGTTATACGTTTAGTTATTTTATATGGTTCTTTAGAACCCATAATTATATAGACAGCCTCTGTACCATTCTTATATTGTTTTATGCACATTCTTTTTTGAATTTTTGCATTTGTATCATAATCTATATAAAATGTACTAAGCCATTTATCTAAAGTAGGCAATGTATCTGCAACCATTATGGAATCAATTTGATAATACTTACCATTTTCTATATTACAGGCATATTTCATTGTCGCCCCAAACGGGTATTCATTTCTCTCTTGTTGTCTTTTCACAACACCACAACCCAAGAGCATCAAGGAGATTCCAAATCCTATAAGCACTCTTTTAAATATATTTTTCATATGTTTTAGTTTTCTTATAAATAGTTGTTTTTAACCATAAAACAAAAAATAAAGCCGTAGTTTTTACCACGGCTTTACTTAATATTTGCTATAAATTAATTCTCGTCGAACGACACGCTTTCAGGATATACAACAAATGAAATTGAAATATATTCGAGAGCAGGTGTTGGCTTAATAAGAATCTTAGCAGGTAAGATATGTTGGTCTTTTGTTTCAGGAGTTACTTCTGTGATAATTCTATAATCAGAAATACCTCTATTTGACTTAACCTCTGCGAGGATTGGGTCAATGAGACCTCTGAACTGCTTATCAAGTGTATCATCATACTGAGTAAAGATAAGATTCTTAGCAGCATTTGTAACAAGTTTCTTAACACGAATCATAAGTCTACGTACATTAATTCTGTTGAGCGGACTTTCTACATTGTAAGCAGTCTTGTTACCCCAAATTTTAACTCCATCCTGAGCAAATGACTTAACAGGGTTAACTCTGTTTTCATAAAGGCTATCTTCTTCAGCAAGAGTAGTCTTATATTCTGCTTTGATACAATTTACATTACCACGCTCAATACCAGCAGGAGCAAACCAAGGATAAGAATTGTTATCAGTAGCAGCCATATTTCTTACAACATCTTTTGTTACTGGCAAATTAATGTATCTTCTATTACTTGAATCATAATACATTACCCAAGGTGCATAAGTACAAGCATAAGATGAATTAATTTCAGTATTTTCAAATTCATAAGCAATCTCCTCAGCAGTTAAATTTGCAGGTGCATCCATAACATAAAGAGCATCTCCACCACGTCCGTCTTCACTGTCCTCAATCATATCAATTGCTTCTTCAGTAAGAAGTGTATTATCTTTCCAGTTAATACCAGGTGTTGCAAATACATTAATATCAACATCCTGTGGATTAGCAAATACTCTATAACCGGCAAGATATGCATAATAGTCACTAGTAATTGCAGTAGATGGTAAATTTAATGGGAAATTAGAATCCGACTCAGGGCTATATGGTTTAAATGTGTTATTTCCATCAACACTAAGTTTTGAAGATTTATATTCATCGGTATTTGTTCTTCTACTTCTATTTACATCCCAACCATCAAAACCACCATAAAAACATACTGTAAATTTACGTGCATTTATGTCTTTATAAATTGTCTTATCAATGAAATTAGAAGATAAATTAGCAAGTCTTGGTACATATTGTTCTGTTCCTACTTTTTTAGGACTTACTGTTGTAAATACATATCCTGAAACACCATCAACCCATGTTGTTCCGCTAGTAAGACAGTCCATATGGAAACCTGTTGTTAAAGAGTCAACGTCTTCAATATAAGCATATTTACCTTTATATGTAAATATATCAGATTCAATGCCAGCACCAACAATATTTGAAAAACCAAAATACTGTTTCTTTGTCTTAATACTTGGGTCTAATTTTACATTATAAGCAACTGAAATTTTGTTGCCGCAACCATATTTTGGCACAGGATAGCCTAAGAAACCAGCTGGAATGCAATTTCTAAAATCTTCTCCGTCAGCCATTTCTACAAGTATATATTTAGACTTAGCAATAAAGCCACCATCTGAAGTACCTATCTTATAGGCAATATAATTTGCATCACCCTCTACAAGATTACAACGAGAGAAACGTTCAAGAATCATAGGTGCAGCATCATTATCGTAGAAATCACGTACTACTACGTCAAAAGTACCATCTTCTATTCTAATATTTTGAATAGATACCTTCACCTGATGATTAGCAGCATTTCCGTCCGAAATTGTTATAAATCTAAACAATTTTCTCATAGTCGCTCCACTTGCATTTGCTATAGCATCTGATACTATCCAAGGTGTCTGAGCAGCACGATAATGTTCTAAATAATCATCATAAACATTTTCAGTTAAAGATAATGTTGCTTTATAATATTTACAAACAGCCGAATTAATCTCGTAATCAGATGTTTTCCCAGAAAACTCTGTTGCTGTAACTTTTGTTGTACTTTCCTTTGTATTAGCACTATCAGAATCTTCTGGTTTATTAGTTCCAATAAATTCTAAATTACATGTCCCACCTGTTGTTTCTTTTACACTAAAATAAGAATTTTCGTAATCAACAGTCTCTTTTGCTTCTTCTACACTAATTGTTCCCGCTGAAGAAAAAGATGACTCAAAAACTGCCTCAACATATACAGGTGTTGTGCCTGTATCTGGACGGTTACTTAATACATTATAAATGTATGTTGAATCAGATGGATTTAATGAAAGGTTATAATGATAAGAACCTTCACTGTAAGTCACATCAATTGCAAATTTTTCTTTTTCATTTAATATAGTAGTTTCAGATGTTTTGGAACAATTAGAATCATATATTACATTTTCATATTTACCAAGTTTTAGGTCAGTAACAATAGCATTAGGTGTCTTTTCTTTTGAAACACCACAATCATCTTCTTCTATCTCATATTTCATCTTGCTTCTTAAGATTGCTAACGGCTTATCGCCACATTTTACAACCCAACAAGGTCCTGCGTGATAACCTGAAAGACCAAGTACACGCACAACATTAAGTCTTTTTGACTCCTCTAAATAACTCTTCGCTATATATGGTAGTTCATATTTTGGTGAGCCATCTTTAAATTTTTCAGAAGATGTACCACCGAAGTAATCAACAAACTCAGACCAATTTTCGATAGGAATATTCTCGAAAGCAGGACCATAAAGAGTTTCGCCCACAAGTCCAAGACTTGTAATGCCAAGGCTTTTTACTGAATAAGTAACATCTTTCTCTTCTGTATAAATACCAGGTGAAACGTGGCCACCTCTTGCATCACTTATCATATTCTTTATTTTATTTTATCTTATTATTTTCTTTATAAATAGCGTAAATATCACGAAAAATATTTTTCTATAACAATTTTAATGCTATCATTTTATTTAACTATTTGTGTTTCCGTGTACTTTACACCTTCTATAGTTATTTTGCTATCTTCAAATGTTTTATACCTTATGATTTTCTTAAAACTAATAACATCACCATCTTGAACTTTAAAATTTTCATCAAGTTCTGTTTCATTGTCATTAATATACACTTTATATGAACGAACATTATCAAGTACTATATTTTTATATTGAAAATCGGTATCTATAGTAAACTTATATGAAGAATTACAAGGCCCAAAATTAATCATTAAATTTATTGGTATAAATTCATATTTAGTTTCAGTATCATAACATAAATTTAGTTCTTCAATATCAGCATATGTTGACCTATCACCTTCATATCCTAATAATTTTACTTCAGGGCGCTCTTCAATAATATAATCATCTTCTGTAATAATATACCCTTTAACGGTGATATTATAAGTTTGTGAATAATATTGTCGATTATCAATACTATATTCTGATTCATCTGATATGTCATTAAGAATCATTGGTATAAAATGGTCATTAGGCCTTATATAGCATTGTATCGATTTAAATTTATCATTTATCATTAAGTTAAACTCATTTAGGAGTTCATACTTATTTGTTACAAGTGAAACTGTATAGATAAAATCTATTGCAAGTGGCTGTTTAAGACGATAATCTATATAATATTTCCTATTATTTTTATCAAAAGCCTCTACTGTTTTCATCAAAATACTATGTTCTCCAGGAATATTTCTAGTTTGTCCTACAATTGTGCCTAACTTAGGATTATTCTCCCTTGTAATTGCTTTGAAATTGAGAATTATATTTTTCTTATCGTCAACACCATCCCAAGTCTGCATATATTCTGAAAATCTTTGGTTAGAATAAAGAGACATTGTGGGAACTGTTTCACCTTCAAATGTTATTCGTAAATCTTTTTCAACCCATTCGCTGAATGCTTTATCAATATCTTTATAAAGCAATGTTTTAGGAAGCGGAGTAGAGTCTTTCAAAATCTCCTTCGCTAAATTTTTACGTCGTTCTTGACCATATGCCTTTCCTCTTAAATTGAGGGTATTTTTATATGCTCTACTCATTATCCGTTAAATTCTCCTAAATCAACACTTGCACATTCAATTTTTCTTGCAAATGGTTTTGTCCCATACATTGTGAACTTATTTGACATTGATGCTACACGTCCATCATCGGTAACTGTGAAATATTCTCTATGTGTTGAATCTATTTGTATTCCAATATAATCACCCCTTGAAATGTCACATCCATATTCTTCCAAAGTTGAAATTAAAACACTGAAAGTCAATTTTCCTGTTTGAGAATAAACTCCTTTCTGCATTTTTGTTCCATATGCTTTCATTTCAGCATCACCAACTTCATATATTACAGGAAGTTCTATTGGTGTTAGAAATCTAATTGCATTTTTAGAAGCCTCTTTATAAATGTCATTAACTTTAGTTTTTTCTAAATCAACTCGATAAAGAATAACAGTCTGATTAGCATCTTGCTCTATATATTCCTTGGCAAAATCTAATTCAAGGTCAAAGTCCTCTCCACTAAAAAATTTAGTATTTCTTTTTACTGGTACTTTTCTCGTTGTTGCTCTATTACCAAATTGTAGTGCCATTACTTTTTTCTATTTTTTCTTTCGTTTAAACTTGGGGATAAACTTTTCTTGTATTGTTGCAAAAACCCTAAGAAACCTTTTGCAGGGTCAACGGCCATCTGTTGCATAATAGAAGGGTTATTTATCATAGTATCAACAAGTTTTGGATTATTCATCAAACACTGAGTAATTATTGGCTCATTCATAAGTTTGAAGATAATATCAGGGTCTTGGTCATAAAGTGCTTGAAGTTTTGGATTCTGTTGGAGTACATCTTTAATAACATTTCCAAGGTCACCACTTTTACCCATAAGCCCAAGAAGTTTAGCACCTTGTTCTGCGGCTTCTTGTGTTGAACCATAAACAATTTTATCGTGTACCTCTCCTCTAAATTTAGCCTGTACAGTACCATCGTGTTTTGGGCAGCCAAGTCTTTCAAGCATATCACCTAAATCATCAGTAACAGCAAAAACCACATTGTCATATTCACAAACTTCTTTGATGAATTTAAACATTCCAACACCTACATTTTTTGGACAAAGATAAATACAAAGAAAAACCCCACCTCTCATTGTCCCAATAAGATAATTCTCATTACTTTCATAAACTTGAAGAGGCGCACCCTTCCAACCTCTCCTAATCTTATTAAGAAATACAAAAAAACTAACAGCAGGCCTTTTTCTTGTAATTGCCGCAACATATTTTTGATATGCATCCCATACTTTACTACCACCAAAGAACTGAGGTTCACCAACTGCATTTTTGGGAATACTTCTATTACCACTATCAACCTTGGCCAACACTTGAGGGTCTACATCATCACACAAACTTTGAGCAGGCTGAACTGGTATGTTTCCGTTAATACCAAAAGCCATATTATCTCTCAAACCCTCATATATCATTCTTTCTACAGATTCATTTACAAGAGCACGAAGTGTATTATTATCAATCTGTTTTTTCATATCTTCGTATATTTTCATATAAATAGTTGGAAATCTTAATAACATTCCTCATTATCATCATTTTCTCTCTCGCGCGTACGCGTGGAATATATTACTAGATATTATATTATATAATAATATAAATTTATATAAATAAAATATTAAAATCTAGTAAAATATTATTCTATTATTATTTGTTTTTTAAAGAAAAAAATTGTATTTTTATATATGTAAAATAGTACAAATTAATGTATAATACGATTAAGGCAAGAAATGAAGCAATTGAAATATTAAGAAATTACTCAGGTATAAATCCATATATTCTTTCTATGAAAAGAGATGTTATAGTCCTTCAAAAGGCATCTCTTTTAACCGAATATGTGGTAGAATATGTTATAGTAAACAAAGACCGACAGCCAAAACCTATCGGTAAAGTTCTTCGTATTGCTGATTGGTATGGAGAAAAACTTAAGTCAACATATGAAATTGAATTTATTCCCCAAAAGGTGCAGATTTTAGCATTTTTGGGTGAGACTTCTAATGCATATCATTGTACTATCAAATACAGACAAAATATGAATCCTTTGGAGCTCTTTATTCCAAAGAAGGCTTTATTGGGAAATTTTTTAATAGAAGATTATCATAATGTTCAAGTGGATTTTGACCGTTATGATAGGATTTCTATGTCTAAAGACCCCAATAGACGTATTAAACCTCATCAAAAAGAGGCTGTTCAGTTTCTTTTATCAAGAAAAAAATGTATTCTTGCGGATGATATGGGTCTTGGTAAATCATTGGAATTATCTGTGGCTTCAATTGAAGGTAATTTTGATTCAGTTATTATCATTTGCCCTGCTTCTCTCAAAACAAATTGGAAGAAGGAGTTAATGTGGTATGTGCCTGAGAGAGATATTACAATAATTGAAAGTCCTGTCGGTATGACAAAACCTGAATTAGAGAAATTTTTGGGGTATAAAGAAGGTCGTTCAGGGATGACGGTGAAAGAACTTCAAGAAGAAGCAAAAGGAAGGGGTAAATGGACCGATAATAGGTTTGTCATTGTTAATTTTGATGTTCTTGAAGAATTTTATAAGATACCTATAACGAGAAGTAAGGAGAATATTCAAAAAGCATTAGAAGAAAGCCCTATGCTTCAATATATTCTTAATAAAAAATCGTTAATCATTATCGATGAAGCACATAGGCTTTCAAATAACGATTCAATACGCTATAAGATAATTAAGGACCTCATCAAGAGAGGAAATCCCGATAGTATTTATCTTGCAACGGGTACCCCTATTACCAATAATCCTCAGAATCTTTATTGTGTACTTCAATTCCTTGATGACCCAATTACAAATGATTGGCAATACTATATGGATAGATATTGTGGGGCTATGAAGATACCCGCTAAAGGTGAGAAAGAAAAGTATACTAATTTCTATCTCAAAAGAAAAAATAAGGCGTCTTGGTATGACCTCACACAGGATGAGAAAGATGACCTAAAGAAGTATATCCGTGAAAATGCAAGGCATATTACTATTGCGAAAGACGGGACTAATCTTGAAGAGTTAAAATTGCGTATTTCACACATTTATTTGCGTAGAACTAAGGAGGATTTAGCAAGTGGCCTTCCAAATAAGACTATTCACGAAGTATTTTATGACTTTAATATGCTTCAGCAGATGGAATATGCGAAACTTTGGGATGAATACGAGGCTGCCCAACTTGAGGCTGACCCAACAAAAGAGATAAATAAAGAACTTCTTGAAGGTGCAATTTATCGCAAGTACTGTTCTAATCAAATGGTTCCAAACACCATAAAAATGACCGATGATTTCATTTCACAAGGAGAAAAGGTTATAATTGCAACCTGTTATGATGAAGAACTTAATATGTTGAAAGATTATTATGGTGACAAATGTGTGGTTTATAACGGTAAAATGAATCAAAAGCAAAAAGATGCTGCTCAGAAAGCATTTATGGAAGACCCTAATGTTATGGTTTTTATTGGACAGGTAATTGCCGCGGGTGTAGGACTTACTTTGATTGCGTCAAGAACATTAATTTTCAATAACATTGATTTTGTACCTGGTAACGATAGACAGATGGAGGACCGTATATATCGTATTGGTCAGACAAGAGATGTAAACGTATATTATCAGATTTTTAGAGGAACACAATATGAAAGAATGTGGAATACCGTAATGAGGAAAGAGTTAATAATCAACCAAGTAATTAAGAAAGAAGATGAAAAATAATGAAGATATAGAGAGAAGCGTTATAATCAATAAACTTATTGATACATATGGTTTTGAAAAATATTTAGAAATTGGTGTTGATGACGCTTCTAATTTTCTAAAAATAAATTGTAAATACAAAGACTGCGTTGACCCATTTATGTCATTTTCCACAGATTACAATAATAATAAAAATGTATTTCTTTCAACTGAAGATGATATAATAAAATATAGATTTATTGAAGAAAATATTTTAACGCATAAAATGACAAGTGATGATTTTTTTGAAATCACTGATAAAAAATATGATTTAATTTTCATTGATGGGGACCATACAGAAAAACAAGTAACCAAAGATATTGAAAACTCTTTATTAGCATTAACTGAAAATGGTAGAATTGTATTGCACGATTCTTTACCACCATATAAAGAGGCTTCATTAGATAATAGAGAAAGTGAATGTTGGACAGGCGGAGTATTTCGAAGTATTTTAAAATTAAATACCCTTTATACAGGTATAAAATATTATACTATTAACACCGATATGGGAGTATGTATTATTCAGAAAATGAAAAGTTTTAAAAAGAAGAATGAAACTTTCGATGATAATGTGTCTTATGATGACATTTTCTCAAAAGAATGTATAAGTAATGCTGCATTAAATATTATATCGTTTGATGAATTTGAAGAATTATTAGCAAATAAAGAAATATAGTATGAAAAATCATTTATTAAACAGCATATTTAATTTCAATCCAACGGAAGAAGAAGGGTTAAAAATGTGGGAAGAATTTGGGTTTCTTGAGGGTTTAGATGATGAAATAAAGAAAGAAACCGCAGCAAAAATGACAGAAATGTCAATGTATCTTGTAAACACAAAAGAGAGATACCCTGAATATATTGAAGTACTTGTTTATCCAATTATTAGAAGATGTATACAGAGTGGCGGCCTTTCGCAATTTTATAGTCCACATAGATTATGCCGCTTTATTGCAACTACATACGAAGCACTAAGACAAGGTTTTTGGTCCTTAGGCACAAGTGAAAAATTAGATTCAGACGGTGAAATATGTGCCTTAATATCATATTTATTTACTAAGAAAGATGATAAAGAAAATAACTAAAGCATATTACTCCATAAAGGGATTTTTCATTAAAATTAGGATGAAGAAAGGTGAATATTATGTTACTAAACATATTCCAAATTCTCGATTTATGTATCGGGGTAAAGATGTTTTTTATCGTGCATTTGCTGTACAAGTTGGTGCCGCAACATATACATCACAAGAAGAAAAAACCTATAAATTTTGGGAAATTGGTGTGCTAAATTTTAAAAAAGGATAAAATATGGATGAATTTTTAGGGTTTATTGACGAGATAGGACGAACACGAGACGGGGGATATATTTATCGTTTCGATTTTACTTTAGACACAGAAACGATATGGGGAGAGTATTTCAATGTAACCCCATCCGCTATTATTCCCGACCTTCAAGCCGATATAAATGCTTTAACACGTCAAGCAAAGGCTATTTTCCCAAGAGAGATGGTTATAGCAAAGAAAAATTATTGTTTTTCAATGCAGGATTGTATCGATGGTATTATTCCTCTTATGTTTTCAGAAATCGACGAAGAAACATTAATGCTTGATGAAAAACCATTCTTTCTTCCATTTGGTATTTCATTCGATGAAGTTGAAACTCTTTTACGACAAATTAATATAGAGTTTTTTGATGTTGAAGAAGTAGAAAAAGGTGACGATAGTGCAATTGATAGTCTCATCAATTCCATAGATGACGGAGAAGAGGATGATGACGATGATAATTTTGATATTGATTTTTAAGGTATGAATAACGAAGTATTGGTTTATGTAAAACCTGTTTGTAAAAACACAAATGGAACATATGAATATGATTTTTTCTTCAGTGATACTCCTGAGTTTGTGTGGGGCCCTGATTGGGATGTTAATGTACCGTCAGCCAATGGAGACATAACCCCAGACGAAACAACATATACAAAAATCAGACGAGTAAAGACTACTTTACCGTTAAAAACATTGGAAGAAACAAGTTGTTACTCTATGGAATATGCTACTTACGGTATTTTAGCATTAGCGTGGATAGATATTGAGAATCTTTCAGAATATCCTGAAAATGGCCGTCTAACAATGCATTTTGGTACTAATGAAATTGAAGTTGAAAAACTTTTAGAGAAATATGATTGGTATTTTAAAAACTAATTTGTAAATTAGCAAAACTATGATGAAAGATTTAAAAATATACGATAAACACGTAGCATTTTGGGGTTCAGAATTTTCAAATTTTTATCCTTGTTCCTTCCAAGAAGGGGATTATTATTGGAAATCATCAGAACAGTGTTTTATGGCTAAAAAAGCAGAATATTTTAAGGATAATGAGATATTGGAAGAAATCTTAAAAGCAGAAACACCTGACAAGGCCAAAAAATTAGGTCGAAAAGTGAAAAACTTTGATGCAGAAAAGTGGAGCGAAGTATGCTTTGAAAAAATGTATGAAGCGGTTTACGCTAAATTTTCACAAAATAGTAATCTTAAAGAACTTATTCTTTCAGATGAATTTGAGGGTAAAGGTTTTGTAGAAGGTAGCCCATTTGACGCTATATGGGGTGTTAAGATGGATTGGAGAAACCCAGATATAGATGATGAAGGTAATTGGCAAGGTCAAAATTTATTAGGAAAAGTTTTAAATAAAGTGAGAGAAAATTTAAAATAAAATGAACAAAACATTATACAAAGGAACAGATAAGAAACTCAGCGGAGTATGTAGTGGTATCGCTGAATATTTTGGATGGGATACAACTCTTGTAAGAGTTGGCACAGGTTTACTTGCCGTATGTTGTCCCGCAGTACTTATTGCTTATTTTATTGCGGCAATAGTAATGCCTAATCAGTTTGAAAAGTAATAAAAAAGCCCTCGCATTGCGAGGGTTTTCTTATTTTTGTGTTGCTCTGTATTTAAACTTATTACAATTTTCAATCATCTCATCAAGGATGTTAATTAGACCAACTTCTTTTTTATCAGTTAATTTTTCCTCAATATCAATAATTTCTCCCTCTAATTCTTTTAACATAGGAATTAAAGTTTCTGCGTGTGGCAACATTGGTTTAAGGTCTCCTATTTTAAAATGAACTCCTTCCATACCCATAGCACATTCTGTAAATCTATCTTCGCAATCAGATAACGCATCTGAAATTTCATCACATAGCAAATGCTCAGAATTATTATTGGTATTCCAATGTATTTCTTTAAGACGGATAAGGTATCCGTGTAAAGAACATATAAAATCAATGTATAACTTTTTCATATTATAAATTATCTATTCTGTTTATTAACGATAATGTCTTTTTTACACTTTCATTCATAAGACCTTTATCTCTCATTTCTTCTGCAAATTCATCTTTATCATATGTGAAACAGCCGTCTTCAATAAATATGCCACCCATCATAGAATATTCATATTCATCTCCCCCAATAACGAATTTGGCCTTTCCTGTATCAGGGTCAAAATCAGTGGCGTTATCAGCGGGTACAGGAAGAAGTTCTTCCATTGTTTCCACGTTAACATAATTATATTTTCCCGCAGGCTTACCTTTTACCAAAATATAACCACATATTGTTTTAGTGTTTAATGGAGTTTCAGGATATTCACCTCGAATATTCACACCAACATCAACAGAACCCGCTATTGTATGGAAGGTATCTTGATTAAATAAATCGTGCCATCCGCTATCATTAGGGTCTCGTGGGTCAGTTCCTTTGTTTGGGTCAAAATATTTAAGTGGTATAAGAGAGTGGAAATCACGAACAACGCAAACCTCTCCATCGTTACTTCCAACAAAAACATAACCTCTCACTTTTGTTTTAGAAATATCCAATTCATCAAATAAACGACATCCTCTTTCTCTTTGCCAAGGTGTTAAATGATTATCGGATAATCTTTCACCTTTAAGTGCCTCAAAAAACTGTTTAGCACCAGCGGCGGTTAATGGTTTTCCTGTTAAATGGTGTTTACCCCAATCTCTCGCATATCCAGTATCGGGGTCAAAAAAACCATAATTTTTTAATTTTTCTACAACATCAGGAGGACAAAGGCGTTCTATTTGGTGTTCCATAGGTTCGCCGTTATTATATTTTTGGTTCATTTCCTCGTCAAAAAAGAGAAAATCCTTAAAACCACCCGCAAGCCCAAATTTTATTATGTAACGACCATAATAACCACCTTGGTTATCCATAGATGACCCAAGTTCAAATGTTGTATAGAATCCTTGTCCATAAAAATTAGAATTCTTACCCGTAAATTCTCTTGATGCGCCATAAGCCCTAATACCATTTAATCCCGCTTCATCAGTACAGTGATATAATGGTATTAGGTTATCTATATCATTTTTAAATTCGTCGTAATCTTGATGTATAAGTTCATCTAACATAATTACATAAGTTCATTTGTTTCAACAGAATCATCTTCGATATTAAGTCCTAGTTCACCTAAGAAAGACATAATTACTTCATCACTTGGTCTATTAATAATACCTTCAGATAATTCGTATTGATAATTTTCATTATATCTATTGTTCATTCTTTCCATTAAGTTAAAGAATCTATGGAGTCTATTTTCATTAATAGCGTCCATTGCGTTTTGCTTATCATCATTATTTACTGTTCTATACAATGCTGAGATAATAGAATCACTAACCGCTAGCACAGACGATTTACACTCTTCAAAAGTATTGAAAATGTTGGTGTTTCTAAAATCATACCCAAGAGTTTTAACTTTATCTTTACCTATTGTGCTTAATGAAACAGATGCAGTTACCATTTGAGCAATCTTATCAACATTAGTTTTATTTTTCCATCCGCTTGATTCAATTTTTTTTCTTGCCACAGATTCAATAGTTCTTAAAAACGCAATGACTTTATCATCAGAATTATCTATAGTAACTCCTAAATTACCCCATCCCCCGTTATATTTTGATGTGGTACATAATTTTTGTATAGCATCTAAGAAAATTTGTGCTTTTCCTTCTTCTGTTGAAATTAAAACACGTTTTTTATCATCATCACTAACATTAGTATCAGGATTATTAGCCATAGCGTCTTTAATTTTCTGTATCCATTCTTCATTATCCAATTTTGCCGAATCAGTCAATATTCCTTCAAGATTATTTAATAACCCTCGGTTAAAGAAAAAATCACCCGGTCCTTCAGTATCAGAGACATCATATGCATAACCTTTAATTATATTACCATTTAAACCACCATTTTTAATGGCCTCTCTTTCTTGAGGCGATAAATCAGAAAGAGAATTTCTACCCTGTGATTTAAGACGATTATTAATTGTATCTTGTCCTGCTGCTTTTCTGTAACTTGACACAATTACATACTTCATTTTTGGTTCATCTTTAATAGTTCGTCCAAATTCCTTTCTCCAAGCCTGAGGAGACCTAACGAATGTTGGCCAAAACTTTTCAGTACCATCGTCCCAATATGAATCAGTTTCGGCTCCCTTATCTGTTGGCTTTATACCTGCTTTTTCTGCTTGTAAGTAAATTGTTTTAACGTTATTTGGAGACAATTGTACGCCATATGTGCGATGTACCAAGGTGATTGTCTTTTTATATAGTTCAACAGCTTCATCCCATCTATTATTTTTAATAGCGTCGTAAATGGCTTCTTCTAATTCTTTTAAAGATTGTTCAGACATATGAATAGATTCTTCACTTGGTGCGCTATGAGCAGACTCAAGAATATCATTCTGTAATGTATCAAGACCTGGATATACTGAACTATTTGAAGCACTTAAAATAGTCTCAATTTTAGGGAGCATAGACTTAATCCATTTAGCAAATTTTGCGTAAGGAATGGTAAATGATATAGTAGGTATTTTAAGTGACGCCCCTGTTTTAGACTTACCATCAGACATAAACAACTTAGCATTAGGAATAAGAGTGTCTTTTATCTTCTGTGCATCATCATAATCAATATTTTTAAGTGTAATCTGAAGTACGTCTTTTGGTTTAGCCGCAGGTGCCGATGGGTCAGCAGCATCACTTGGCTGTGCCGCATCAGATGCGGATGTTAATCTTTTAACATACGTTTTAATAAATCTTGTACTTTTTTCTCCTTTATTTTTTGGAGTAAAACTTCTTTTAGGATATGCCTCATTTATAGTCTTTTTCATAAGAAATTCTCGTTTTAATATATAAATAGTTTAATGCTCTCGTTTTGATTTATCCATATTTTTTTGTATATTAGCCCCGAAATAGAATACTAAGTGATTTAGTAAGGAGAAAATTATGGCTAAAACGTTTGTTAAAAAAGAAGTAACACCCGAGGTGGTGAGTACGTTCCTTGATGGTTATGACCCAATGGAACGAATAGTCAATTTTGACTATGAATATGATAAAGAGTATATGACAATTTATTATCGTGATGAGAATGATAATAGATGTAAAACAACGGAGCCATTTTACCCATTTCTTTGGGCTACTAAGGATGCCTGTCTTAAACTTTGTAATCAGGACAGGAACGAACTTATTGCGTTAATGAAGAAATATGGTATCTTGTCAAAGGCTCTTGATGTAACCAACTCTGATGGTGAAGTTGTAGAAGAAATCCTTAATGGATATACATATATGTTTTATGCAACAAAACCAATGTCTTATGCGAAATTCCTTGATTTCTTCAAGGCAGCAGGAAATCCTGTTTATTCAACAAAGAAAAAAGACGATAACACAAAACCATCATTTACTGACCAACCTGTTTCAAAAAAGAGTAGTAGGCAGTATCTTGTTGTAACCCCTGTTGAACAGTTTATGATTTCAACGGGTAAACGTATGTTTAAGGGATATGATGACTATGACCAATGTCTTAGACTTATATTCGACTGGGAAACAACAGGTCTTAACACCAAGACCGATAGAATTGAACAGTTTGGTATTCGTTTTAATCGCCCTGTTAAGTATAAGGGTGAATATATGACATTTGAGCGTACTTATCGCACAGAGGGAACTACAAAAGAGGAACTTGATGCGTCAGAGTTGAAGAATATTGAAAACTTCATAAAAATTATATATACATTTAGACCTGATATTATCACGGCACATAATGGAGAAGCATTCGACTGGAATATTCTTATTGGTGCTTGTATAAGACTCGGTACAACTATTGAGGAAATATCAAAGAAATATTTTGATGGAAAATCTATTACCAAGAATAAGAGAGAAACAATATTGAAACTTGGTGGTGAGATTGAAACATTCCATCAGACAATTGTACCAGGAACTATTGTAACAGATTCTCTTCACGCGGTTCGAAGAGCACAGGCGTTGGATTCAAATATGTTGTTTTCAAATTTGAAATATGTTACAAAGTACTCCAAAATCGTTAAACCAAATCGTGTCTATGTGCCTGGTGATAAAATTAGTGAGTATTGGAATGATACAACTCATAGATTCTTCTTTAATGAAGAGGATGGCGATTGGTATATTTATGACCCAACATTCGTACCGAAAGTAATCACTCCTGACCCAACAAAGACAGTTGAATATTTCCAAATTTTATTGAACCATGATAGGGAGGTTAACGAGGTTTCAGGTGGTACAATAGAACGCAAATATAGTGATTTTCAGACAGCGGAATATCTTTATGATGAATACATTAAAGGTATTGAACTCGAAAACACCAATGCTACCACAAGAAAGGGTAAAAACGGAGATAAGTTTACAGTATATACTAAGAATATTATTCTTGATGGTTATGAAGAGGTAACAGGACAATATATTGTGAATAGGTATCTTTTAGATGACCTTTGGGAGTGTGATAAGGTAGAGCACCGATATAATACATCAAATTTCCTTATTTGTAAGATGCTCCCTGTTCCATTTCAGAAATGTTGTACAATGGGTACTGCGGGTCAGTGGAAAGCGATGATGCTTGCTTGGAGTTATGAGAACAACCTTGCTATCCCACCATTTGGTGAAAGTAAGACATTTACAGGAGGTTTGTCTCGTCTACTCAAAGTAGGATTTGTGGATAATGTAGCAAAGTTTGACTATAACTCTCTTTATCCATCAATTATTCTTACTTGGGGTATTAGTGACCCTAAAGACCTTATGGGTTCAATGCTTCACTTCCTTGAGTATGTACTTACTAATCGAGAGAAGTACAAGAATCTTACAAAGAAAGCATCTAAGGCTGCGGATAAAATTAAAGAACGTCTTCAGAATAGAGATTATGCAACCAAAGAAGAGGGCGATGCACTTAGAATTGAAATGGAGCGTCTTTATTCAGAAGCGTCATTCAATGACAAGAAACAGTTGCCTTTGAAGATTTTTGGTAACTCATTCTTTGGTTCTTATGGTGCTCCAAATGTGTTTAACTGGGCGTCAATTGATTGTGCGGAAAGAACAACTTGTACAGGTAGAATGGCACTTAGATTGATGATTTATCAGTTCAACGCTCTTGGTTATCAACCAATTGTGGGTGATACCGATGGTTTCAACTTTAAGTTGCCTGACACTTATAGATACACAGATGAAAATCCATATATAAGTAATGGTATGTCTCGTGTAACGGAGGCAGGTAAGAAATATACGGGTTTTCAGGCTGATGTAGCAGAATTTAATGATAAATTTATGAGGGATTTCCACTATGGCCCAAATTGTGTTAACAAGATGGGTCTTGGAATTGATGAAATTGTGGCAGCGACCATCAACTTCTCTCGTAAAAATTATGCTGACTATTTCCCTGAGGAAGAATTTCCAAAGGATATTAAAATGGTTGGTAATACCATTAAATCAAAGAAAATGCCTGACTATATTGCGAAGTTCCTTGAAAAGGGTATTAGACTTCTTGAACGTAAAAAAGGGCAGGAGTTTCTTGATGAATATTATGCTTATGTGGAAAAGATTTATAACTATAACATTCCAATTAAGATGATTGCCTCAAAAGGTAAGATTAAAAAGAGTCTTAAGGATTATGTTATTGATTGTAATACACTTACAAAAGCAGGTAGGCCTAAATCAAGACAGGCTTGGATGGAGTTGGCTTTGAAAGAGAATCTTGATGTTCATATGGGAGAAACAATTTACTATATTAACACAGGAAAATCTAAGTCACAGGCGGATGTTAAGAAAGTAACTCATTATTATGGTACCGATGGTATGTTTAATGAGAAGAAAGATATGAAAGTCTCTCTTGAAAAAGAGTATAAAACAAATAATATCGATGGAAAACTTGCGCCAAAGGAATCTAAGTTGAGCCTTAACGATTGGGTTAAAAAGAATCATCCTGAAATAACAATTGAAGAGGAAATTATTCTTAACTGTCAGTTGATTCCTGCAAATGTGATTGATTCAGAGGTAGATGTATATTGTGAGGAGGGACAGGAATATAATGTACCAAAATATGTGGAACAGTTCAACAAACGAATTACGCCTCTATTGGTATGTTTCCATCCTGACATAAGAAATAAAATTCTTATCACAAACCCTGATGACCGCCCATATTTCACTGCCGAAGAGTGTGAATTGTGTAGTGGTTTCCCTAATAAGGAATCAGACCAGGATACATATGAGCAGTTGATGACTATGGAGGATAAGGAAATTAAATTCTGGTTAAAACACCCTGAATGGACTATTCCTTTCCTAAAGGAGTGTGGAATGGATTGGGATGAAATACAGAACGATTACATCGCGCGAAAGAAGAGAGAAAAGGAACTTGGTATTGAGACGGTTAGAGAGCGTTTTGCAAAGGCCCTTGAAAATATGACAAGTTCAGATTTCGATAATTTCGATGATGGTGAACTTCCAACATCTTTGACAGATATTATTATGGTAGACCCTAAAACAGGAAATTTCGTATCAAAAGAATATAATGATATAGTTATTGGTACAATATATGATGTGTTTGATGCGAGGGAGGAATATCTTAATAGGTCTGAGGCTTGGATGGGAGAAGATGCTTAAAATAATAAATGGGAGGATAAAACCTCCCATTTTTTTATTTCTTTTCGTTAGTGTTGCCTATTTTTTCTAATTTAGCCTTGAAAACATTTCCCTTATTATCCACAAGACTAATAACGCCGTTGCTTAACCCTATAGTTTGTAGTGATGCTGATTCATTAAGAGGTTGTTTCTTAAAATATTCGTTTAGACACTCATTTACTATAGCCTTAATAATGGTATAATCAACAGATGCTTGTGGTGCTGCGGTAACAGTTGTTGTCTGCTCCTGAATCGGTTGCCTTCTTTGTTGAGTCTTCTTTTGCGGCTTGATACCAAGGCCATCCAAAACAGAAGTCTGCCCCAACGATGATGTATCAATTCTGTTTTCTAACATTGACTTCTTAATATGGTCAGGCATTCTGCTATTGTTTGCTGTTGTATTAGAATATTGAATATCTCTTTCCTCACCTTCATCTAATGTGGATAAATACATACTATCGAATGCATATGCATCATCATCATATGCAGATGGGTCTGGGTTATTAAAATCACCACGTATTCCCTGTTTACCTGTATGGCTCTCGATAAGTCTACTTCCTTCGGGACTACAAAGTTGTGCGGCTCTACCGCTAATTATTGACGCTAATTGTTCTTTAGAAATTGCCATAAATCTTATTTTTCTTCCTCTTCATTATCATTATTTAAATTATCCATTCTATTCATCATATCTTTGAAAGAATTGGTTAATTTGTTATCAGGATTAACATTGCTTCCTTCAATATCACTTTTAGTAACAGGTTCAGTTGTAATTTGTGGTTCACTAACTGTTTGTGTGGTATCACTTTGTGGCTGAACATCTGTTTTTGTAATAGGTTCTGTTTCAGGAGCCTCTACTTTATTTTTAAAGTAAGATTTATCGCTACCATTGTCAATAGAAGTACCTCTTTTTGTGACTGATGGTACAAAATCATTTGTTTTTTGTGTTATTTGTGGATTTTGTACTTTCTGTGTTGTTGGCTGTACATCCACCTTAGTGATAGGTTCTGCATCAATTGGATTACTATCTTTAGCAACTGGTACATTTTCATTTCCAATTGGTGTAATTGCGAAAAGAGTTGTCATATGCTTATCCCCGGTTGTATTTAGACCCAAACGAATTAACGTATCACCATATTCTTTAAATGATTTTTTACCATTTGACCAAGAATAAATGTTATCAAGAAGAAATAGTTTCCACTTAGGTACACCTCTTTTTGTAGAACCTGCTGTTTGGTAGGCCCTAATTGCTCGTTTGCCATTTTTTGTTATACCATAAGCAACAGGAAGGATATATCTCTCGCGTTTTCCTTTAGCCTTAGAGATTACTTTATCCTTCTTGTCATCATATGAAATTCTTACTCTTAAAACATTGTTAATAGCCTTCTTAATATCGTTATCACGACTGGTCTTTAACTCGTTTAAGAGTAAACTTTCATTTACTATTTCTTCAAATAAATTCATTAGAATCTAACCTGTCCTTCATTAGCGCTTGTATCAATGGAGTTAATTCCATACTCGTGATTAGCGTTATATTTTGAAATATTCATAAGAAAATTACGTCCACCAACACCATTTCTGCCTTCAATATCATAAACACCACCACCATTCATTGTATCAAAATTAGAGTAGTCAATTGAAGAAGGACGAGAACAATCAGGTGTTGTATATGTATGACCACCAATTCCTGTGCCTTTTCCAAGAGGGTCGCCATTACTAATAGCGTCAGAATGTAAAACAGAATATTCATCTACTCTTCCATAGTCGTTTCTTACAAGCGTTTCATTTCTTGCTTCAATACCTTTTTTCTCAAGACAAGATTGCATAATATTTAATTTTTTGTTTCTTATTTTAATTTAAAAACACACCATTTTTTGGTGTATGAGCCTTTCCATTACCAGATTGTTTAGGGGCCGAAGTTATTGGTTTTCCCTTTTGTGTGATTTTATCTCCTAATTTAGCACCTTCATATTGTGATGCTGTTAAATCAAGATTAGGGTTATTTTTATACATCTTCTGAAGTGTGTTTACACCTTGTTGACGAATCTGAGGGTCTGTACTATTTAACTTTTCCTCGGCTTTATTTTTTCTACTTACAGCCATTTTTGTTGCGTCGTATGATTTTCCCTGTTCCCCATTACCCGCTCCAAATTTTCTATTCATTAAACGGGCATTTCCGTGTTCACTTTCTTCATCAACAATATTAGTTTTAGCCCAATCTTTCTTAGACATTTCCCTTACTGTGATTGCACCCATTCCTGCAAGTTTGGCATTTCCACGCCAATCGTTTGTCATAGTATGAGACCTATCGTCAGTTGTGGTTGGGATTGGGTAAGCATCTTCGATACTTCCATCAGTTGTTATTTCTGTGGAGTATATATCACCCATATCTGGTTTAGAGGCTAAATCGCTCAAATAAACAAAATCTTCTCCTTCACAGATTCTTTTAATCTGCTCTTGTGATAATATTAATTTCTTTTTAGCCATCTATATACAATTTTTCTATTATAAATAGTTGACATTTCCTATTTTTACGTTATCATTTTGATAAATGAAATATAAAACTTATGAGTGAAAAGAAAATTAATGTACTTGTGGTACCTTCAGATACTTTTGGTGTGGGGCATTACCGTTCTGTTAGTCCACATACGCACTTGGACCGACTTTATGGTGAAGATTTTAATGTAGAAATTAAATATAACGTAAATTGGGGTGACCTTGCATCTTTTGATAACTATGATATTATTCATATTCATAAAGGTCTCTATAATGACATGGAAGTGTTTTGGGCTTTTTTGGATTATTGCAAGTCTAAAAATATAACAACAGTGATGGATATTGATGACAATTGGGACGTTGGTCCACAACACCCTCTTTATTTAACAAACAAATCAATGAATGTTCCAGAAAAAATTGTTGAAAATTTAAAGCGTTTCGATTATGTAACCACTACAACCGAAATTTTTGCAAATAAAATTCGCAAATATAATACAAATGTATTGGTTTTTCCTAATGCAATTGACCCTAATGAAGAACAGTATAAGCCTATTAAGAATCCTTCAAAGAGAATAAGATTTGGTTTTGTTATGGGTTCTGCGCACGAAAAGGATATGGAACAATTCAAAGGTGTGGTTAACTCTCTTCCTGAAGATGTAAAGGAAAAAATTCAAATTGTACTTTGTGGTTATGATTTAAGAGGTACGGTAAATCTTATGAACCCAGATGGTACGCTTGCTGGGCAAAGACCAATCAAACCGACTGAGTCAGTATGGTATTCATATGAAAAGACTTGTACTGACGATTACAAGGTTTGTTCGCCAGCATACAAGGAATTCCTTCTTAAGTTTCTGAAGGGAGTACAATGGCCTCTTGTTGAAAATGAACTTTACCGAAGAGAGTGGACTAAAGATGTAAGTGAATTTGCAAAACATTATCGTAATATTGATGTATTATTTGCTCCCCTTGATTGCAATGGTTTTAATGAAGTAAAATCAGAACTTAAATTTATTGAGGCTGGCTTTACTAATACTGCTGTTATTTGTACTGATTTTGGCCCATATACAATTGGAAGTAAGAATTTATTTAAGAAGGGCGGTGAAATTGATGAAGAGGGAACTTGTGTGCTTATTGACCCTAATAAGAAACATAAAGAATGGAGAAAAGCAATTATTAAACTTGCTAATAATCCTGAATATATCGAAATGCTTAAGAAAAATCTTCACAATGCAGTGAAGGACAAGTATAATATAGAAAATGTTACTAAGACGAGGGCCGAGTGGTATAAGTCGATTATTAAAAAGTAATGTCATAATGTTTTAGTTTTTATCCCCATAACAAAAGTTATGGGGATTTTTCTTTTTATGAAACACTATTTATGAGTATAAAACTAACAAAATTATGACTGATTTAAATTCATATGGATACGACACAGAAACCAAAGGTTTTTGGAGTCACACAGAACAAATTAATTGGCACATAGATAAATTTAGAGACGCCAATGAGGCTGCATTAGATAGAAATACTGACGCTATTAAAGAACAAACAGAACAACAAAGAGTTGATGCTGAGGCTTTAAGAGAAGTTATTAAAGCGCAAACAGCACAACAAAAAGCAGATGCTGAAGCAGGTAGAAATGTGTTTAGTGATTGGATGAACAAACTTGTAACAAGAATCAAGACAATTTTCTCAAAAGATGCTAATGATAGTGAAACATCATACTATGAAATGATGGAAAGCGAACAACAGAAAATGCAAGAATATGTTGCGACCCACACATCAACAGTTAAGTCCAATGCAGATACAACTAATGCAAGACTTCAAAATATTATCTCTGAACTTCAAAAAATTCAAACTAATGATGATGAGAATGCAAATGCTATTAAGAATGCAATCAATAATCTTGATTTAGTTGTTAATAACAATATCGAATACCCTAGAAACTAAATTTTAATCCTCCACAAATGTGGGGGATTTTTTGTTTTTGTGAGATGTTTTTTGTATATTTAAACTATAGAAAACTTTAATATTTTAACATTATGATGACATTATCACAAGAACAAGCAAACACAGCGTGGGTACAGTTTTATACTGTTTTTGAACGCCTTGGTTTATCAAAACATTATGATATCGATAAACTAAAATCAGAATTACTTTCTTCACCGTGCGCCATAACAGAAGATATGGGTACGGCATATAAAGGAGCCTTGCTTATGCACATTAATATGGTTATGGCTCTTGCACAAAGAATGACTAAGATGATTTCTGGTACATTCCAAATCGACGAAGATTCTCTTCTTAAGGTATGTTGTATTATGCATCTCTCTAAGAGACATATGTATATTGAGAATGAGAATGAGTGGGAGATTAAAAATAGAGGACTTCTTTTTAAATTTGCAAAAGACGTAGAGGGTTGCCTTAAAGGTGGAGAACGAAGTGCATTAGAGGCTCTGAATAATGGTATTCAACTTTCCCCTACAGAGTTTGAAGCAATTAAAACGCTCGATGACGAAGATACTACAAAGAATCCATTTAAGTCTATTTTAACAACAATTGTAAAACAGGCAAACGAACTTGCCTATGCAATTGAAAAGGAAAGATACAATAAGTTAACAAACAAAAACTAATTTATGGAAGTAAAAATCGTAAACAAATCTAATCACAGACTTCCCGAATATGCAACGGTTGGTGCTTCGGGTATGGATTTAAAGGCTGATATTCTTGAGCCTGTGGTTCTTAAGGCTAAGAGTAGTGTTGTAATTCCAACTAATATTTATATTCAACTCCCTGAGGGATGTGAAGCACAAGTGAGAGGACGTAGCGGTCTTGCTTTTAAATATGATATCATATCACATCTTGGTACAATTGACTCAGATTATCGAGGGGCTATTGGTGTTAAACTTTTTAATTTGGGGGAGAATGATTTTGTTATAAAACCTGGAGAAAGAATTGCTCAATTGGTTATTGCAAGATACGAAAAAATTGAATGGAAAGAAGTAGCCACACTCGATGAAACCGAAAGAGGTGAAGGTGGTTTTGGACATACAGGTAAATAATAAGAAAAGCCGTAATAATTACGGCTTTTTTGTTTTAAACGGATGTCCAAATAATCCATCATCGAATGCATACCCTAATGTTTCTGCTTTCTTATTTTTTTCTTTGGCTATTTCTAAATTTGCATAATCAGAAAATGTAGGAGATACCTTTCTTATTTCTTTACTTGCTCTATCCCAAACATCTTCATTATCTTCACCTCTTAATTTTTTTCTTCTGGCAAGTTTACCTAACATATATTGGCCTTTATCAGTGTCGCCAATCTCAGTTAATTGTTCTAATAGACTATTTAATTTTTCTTTTGCTTCGTATAATTTAACTCGTTTCCAATTATCAATTAATTTTAATTGGTTTTCATCAGGTTGTTGCCCGTCTTTTCTTACCCATCCTGTTATGGTATCATTAGAGCCCTGAGGAACCATTCCTGATTTATAGAGTGCTTGTTTTGCCTGATTTTCTCTATCAATTCTAACCTGTTGTAATTTATTTGGTTGTTGTTGCTGTTGTGCTAAAGCAGGGTGAGGTTGAACACCGTTATTGTTTTGTGTTTGTTGACCCCCCTGTGTGTTATTTTGCATTTCGCCCCTTGCTCTTTGATTTCTTCTTGTTTCTAAATCGTATCTATAATTTGGGTACGCTCCATTACCCATACGCCTAACAGCATCTTCTCTATCTCCATAAATACTATATGGGTTATAATCTTTGTTTTGCTCTCGTGCGTCATTTTGTCCAGCCTTAAAATCATTAACAAAATTCCTTACTTTATTGCGGGCTGTTTGAAACTTATTACCCAACCAATGTCCTAATCCCTCATTGTATTGTGCTTCTTGCAATACTTCATATATACTTTCTTGAATAAGTTCGTGTAATCTACTTTCGCTAATAGTCATTTTAGCCATAATTCAAAACATTTTTATATAAATAGGTTTATACGTTAAAAATCTTTACTTTTCAATAGTTTAACATATGTTTTAAACAAAAAATAGTATGGCAAAAAAAGAAGTTATAAAGGTAGAAAAAGAATTAGTTGCAGTTGTCGAACCATTAGTAACAAAAATTGAAACATTAGTAACAGAAATTGAAACAAGTGATAAATTTTCGCAGTTATCTTTAATGGAATTGGTTTATGCTGAGAAGGCTGCAAAAATTATCTGTCAAAGATATGAAAATTCAATAAAGAATTATGATGGTTCTATTGCTCGTAATAGTGTAGAATACAACAAATTCAGACAATTTAATAATCTTCATCAAGAACTTTTAGATAAGATTGAAGAAACACTTTCAAGATTGAAGTAATGAAATTCTATAATAAGATAAAAGGAAACTTACAATTATTTTGGCATTCTTTATTTCGTGGTATGGCGGCTGCTGACACTGTTATAAAGGCCCCTGTTGGAAGTGAAAATTCTTCCGAGATAGTACAACAAATGAAAACAGGCGGGGTCTTTGATGATATGTTACAGCAGAAAGAAACACAGCGTGTTAAAGAAACCCGCGATAAATATTACAGGGTTCTACGAGAGGCCGATAAATGGGATGCTTCAAATATAACAATTGTAAGTGAAGATGAAAATGGTGTTGTTTTCGGCAACACAAACAGCGTAAGAAAGAAAACTAAACAGGATTTTATGAAACACTCTAATGTGTATAACCCTGAAAACTTGCCATTAAGAACAATACAAGATAACAAGCAAATTCAAAAAAAGAATAATCTTGTTGGGGGTTTTGGCGCTGTTTTTGACCCTGAAATGGTTCCCAATGGCTTAACTGATTATGATACAACAATTTCCATAGAACGAGATGGTATCACACCTCGTTTTTTCTTAGAAAAGTATGCTAAAAAGGTTGTAGTAAGAAATAATGGTAATCGCTCTTATGTGGATTTGTATTTTTCAATATACGCAAGTCAATTTGGTAAAGTAGATGCTATATTGGTATCTAATCTTCATAGAATGTTTGAGGAAAAGAATTTACGCTCAGATTTAACTGATTTTATTTCTATTGAATGGTATTCTGATAAGGCTTGGAACTCTGAAGATGTCTGTCACTTTAAGTATGATGATATTAAACTTATAAACATTGATATTTTTGATGGTAATTTTGTTTTAACATTTGATTGTAATATTGTAAAAGATGGCGTTGACCTTGCGGAGAAGTTTAAGACTGAAGAACTTGATGAGAAATACGCTAATGAAGAAGCAAAACACGAAGCGGTTGACATATTTACTCTTCAAAGAAAAATGAAACGAGATGAAGAAAAGAAAAAAAATGATATTGACTTAGACAATTTAGGTTCTACCACCCTTAAATTGTCTTGACAAAATAATGATTTTGTTTATTTTTTAGAAAAACTATAAAATGAAGATTGCTATAGACTTAAATGACGTTGTTAGAGATTTTTCAAACAATTTTGTTAGGTATTACATAGAGGGTTATGACCATAAGTTTGACCTCACAGATTTCGAGTTTTGGTCTCACGACTTATCGGTAGTTTTCCCGTTTAAGAGTCAGAATGCATATTATAATTTTATTTACAATGACTATGCTTTTGAACTTTATGGAAAATGTGATGTTTGTACAAGAAAGTTAGAGACAGAACTTAATGATTGGACAGAAAAAACTCTTAAAGATATAGATACTGACGAACCTATCGAGGTAATGTTTGTGTCACCTAAAGAATATGGTTTATCAATTGGTAACACGTATTTTTTCTTATCTAAATTAGGTACAAAAATTAGAGAAGTATATTTTCCAACAGATTCTATTACAATATGGGATAAGTGTGACATTCTTTTTACTGCCAATCCTGATTTATTAGAAAGTAAACCAGAAGGTAAAATTTCTGTAAAAATTAAAACAGAATATAATAAGGAAGCGCAGGCAGATTATTCTTTTAAGGATTTAAGTACTTTCCTTACTAATAATGAAAATACAGAAAAGTTATTAAATGAGTTTATTCAGTAAAGATACGCAGAAAGGTAAGTATATTGCCTTCAATGGTAAGAAATATGCATTGAATCTTGAACGCTTAAAGGAGGTATGTCTTACCCCATCATCAGAGTACGGCGGAAAAGAGATGGAAATTACACAAGTTTATGAACCTGATAGTTCAGGTGATTTTGCAATATCATCAAGAGTTGAACACGAAACAAAGGTAAATAAAACTCCACAAAATGATATGATAGTTTATGATATTGTTAAACTTATTATCATTTCTTTGTTGGAGAATAGTAACACGGAGGCTGATTTCCAAAACGATTTTGGAACTGTGTTTGCTATTAATACTCTTTTGAGTTGGGGAATATTAGAAGAAAAAGAAGAAGAATAAAAACAAATAAAATAATTTATGGCTGAATTAACAAAAAATGAAATGCTCCGAATTGTAGAGGAGAATATTTCAAGATTAAAGAACAAAGATTTCAATCTTTATTTTTTTGTAATTGACACCAAAGGAAATCCTACAAGTACATTAGAATATATCTATCAAACAGCATACGTTCTTAAGGAAAAGGGTTATAATGTGACTCTTTTGCATCAGGACAAAGAGTTTGTTGGTGTGGCAGAGTGGCTTGGAACAAAGTATGCGTCACTTCCACACGCTAATATTGAGCAGGATAATGTAGAAATTACTCCAAGTGATTTCATTTTTATTCCTGAAATTTTTGCTAATGTAATGATGCAGACTAAGAAATTGCCTTGTAAGAGAGTAGTTTTAGTGCAGAATTATAATCATATCACAGAATTTATGCCTGTATCACAGACATATGAAAATCTTAATATTACAGACGTTATTGTAACAACAAAGATTCAGGAGGAAAAAGTTAAGAGTTGGTTCCCGTATGTAAGAACCCACATTGTTTCTCCATCGGTTAAGAGTATGTTTAGAAAGAATACTGAACCAAAGAAACTCATCGTCAATGTTATTGCAAAAGACCAGAGTGCCGTAAATCAGATTGTAAAGCCTTTCTATTGGAAGAATCCTCTTTATAAGTGGGTTTCATTCAGAGACCTTAGAGGTGTTAATCAGGAAACTTTCTGTGAGGCTCTTCGCGAGGCTGCTATTACTATATGGGTTGATGATACTACCAACTTTGGTTTAACTCTTCTTGAAGCGCTTCGTTGTGGTGGCGTTGTTCTTGCTAAAGTTCCAAATAATCCATCAGACTGGATGTTCGAGAATGGAGACCTTACAGAATCAGTGCTTTGGTTCGATACTTTAGATTCAGTATCAGATATGCTTACTTCTGTTGTAAGAAGTTGGACTATGGATTCTGTTCCTGAAGATGTATACACAGAACAGAGTAAGTTTGATGATTATTATACAGAGGAAATTCAGGCTAATGAAATTGAGGCTGTTTATGTAAAGGGACTTATTGAGAGAAGATTGAAAGAGTTCGAAGAAACAAAGATTGATGTAGAAAATAATGTAATTAAAGCAAAAGAAGAATAATATGAAGGATTTAACAGTAATTATACCTATTGAGGTTCTTGATACAACTGAGAAACAAGAACTTTTTGTAGCAGCACTTTCAAGTGTTGATGATTCTAATATCCTTGTAGTTGGAGATAAAAAGGCGATAGAGGGACTTGCTGATATTGACCTTTCAAAGTTCACTTTTGCTACACTCATTAATACTTCTCGCAGTAAGAATTATGCTGGACAGGTTAATTTTGCATTAAAGAGTGTTAAGAGTAAGTATTTTTCAGTGCTTGAATTTGACGATACATATTCACCTATTTGGTTTAAGAATCTTGAAATGTATATTGAGCATGATACTGAAGATACATTTGCATTTTTACCATTAACGGAGGTAGTTGATTATAATTCAAAGGGTATCATCGGATATGCTAACGAGGCTGTATGGGCCTCATCATTCTCAGATGAACTTGGATGTTTAGATATTCAGGGTCTTGAAAATTATCTCAACTTCAATGCTTCTGGTGGTGTATTTAAGACAGAAGAATTTTTGAGTTTAGGTGGACTAAAGGCTTCTATGGAACTTGTTTTCTGGTACGAGTTCCTTATGAGAGCGCTATATAAGGAAAAGAGGGTGTTTGTAATACCAAAGATTGGTTATTTCCACTTGGTTAATCGCCCTGGCTGTATGACCACAAAATATGCTGAAACAATGAGTGAAAAGGAAGCAGATTGGTGGATTGATTTAGCCAAGAAAGAATACTTCTTCCCTCAAGACCGTAAAAAGACATATACTGATAACGAAGAATAATAAAACGATGCATAAAGAGGGGATTGTGTCTTAATCTCCTCTTTAAACATTTAATGGAAGACCCGAAAAGGTATATGTTTGGAAAGTACATTGTAATTATGTAGAAAAAATGTGTGCGTCGTGGTAAAAATG
>JAEIGA010000755.1_pt1 | contig 48142 bp, 38 predicted proteins | sample 9270691 | NCBI WGS metagenome assembly JAEIGA01 (sample SAMN17057246, study PRJNA624740) | gut metagenome | biome: biome; isolation source: fecal sample | host: Bos grunniens | place: China: Xizang | collected 2019 | reverse complement strand
TCTGGTACGTAATCAAAAGATTATTGAAGTCCACTAATCCAATCAAACTGTACGACTTTATGGAATCACTAAGTGTTGTCGCTGAATGTGACACCTTAGTGTTAAGGTCGTGTGTACAGTTAGTACTGATGAATGACGTACATAACCGACCCCGACACGCAGAAACGGTACGATTATTTAGTATGGCAGGTATGCATGTGCGTGATATATGTAAGATAACAAACATGTCGATGAGTACATATTATAAGTATAAGGATTACGAAGACTACATAACATTATGTTTTAATATAAGACAGTACGAAGCAATACACAAAGTATTGCTATTGTTGTGTAGCATGACACTAGGATTAGAAAGGAGTATTATAGAATGAACATAAACTTTAAAGACGAAGTTATGATGGTGTGTCAAGAAGAATGGAATAAGTTAGACCCTGAAGAACGTATTCAGATGTCACACTACGACCTTGCTAAATGCACAGCCATTGATTCATCTGATGTGTGGCTAGACTTTCTTAAAGACCCGCAGGTTGCAGACCAATTAAATGCTGAACTACTGTTGTTCAAAGAAGCACAACAACGTAAGTTAATTGCTAAAGCAAACGTAAACGACAAGTCAGTAGGTACTGCACAACTGTTGAGCGCTCTTGATAAATCAATGAATAATAACAATGGAAAGACTGGTGATGTCATCATCTATTCCTATGTACCTATGAACTTACGTGAAGCCGAAGCACCTAATGCAACGGCTGAAGTCACGGATGTATTTGCAAGGAGAGAATAAAATGGAATTAAGACCTTATCAAAAGCAAGACCTTGAATGGTATTTGACGCATGCCAGTACAGGTAACTTCAGTGAACAACGTACTGGCAAAACACCTAGTGTATGCGTAGCACTAGGCGAAAGAAAACCTAAGCGTGCGCTAGTCGTATGCCCTGCCACTTTACTATACGTGTGGAAACACGAGATAGAAAAGTGGTCAGGGTTGAGTGCACATGTTGTGGAGTCCACTGACTTTGATTTCAAAGCATCACCATCAGATGTAGTGTATGTGCTAAATTATGAGAAATTACGTGGAACAAAAAAGAATCAAACCATAATAAATAACCTAGTCAAGTGGAAACCTGATGCGGTTATTATAGACGAAGCACATCGAATAAAAAATAGAGACTCATTAACATTTCTGAATCTGCGTAAGTTAAGACGAGCAGAATGGAAAGTAGCACTTACGGGTACCCCATCAACGAACCATCCGTGGGACGTATGGGGTATTTTAAATTGGTTATTTCCAGACACGTATACAAGTTACTGGGGATTTATTAACACGTACTTTGAAAAGACAGTACTGTGGATTGCAGGGCAACCTAAAGAACAGCCGAGTACTTTTAAACCAGGTATGGATAGAGTACTGCAGGCTAACCTAGATATCTGCTGTATCCAACACAAGCGTAAAGAAGTAATGCAATGGTTACAAGAAGATAACCCACCAACCATTGTTAAGTTACCATGCACACCTTATCAAAAGAAAGTGTTGTTTGATTTAATGAATTACTTTGAACACAAGCACGTGGTAACAAAGACCATACTAGATAACTTAATACGGGTACGGCAGGTGTGTGCGACTCCTGAGATACTAGACCTTAAAGGAGGCAGTCCTAAGATAGACTGGTTACTGCAGTACATCAAAGACTATCCTGAAAAAAGTGTGCTTGTATTTAGTAATTCAAAAAAATTTTTAAAGATAATCGCAGACAGACTACCAATACCTCATGACACAATATGTGGTGACGTGTCTCCTAAACGAAGACTAGATATTGTACGTGATTTCCAAAAGGGAGAAATCAAATTATTGTTACTGCAAACTCAGGCATGTAAAGAGGGATTGACACTGGACGAAGCCGATGTTAGTATCTTCTTAGACACTTATCCGCCTGCTTCAGATTATGCTCAGGCTAAGGATAGAATGGTAGCAACCGTACCTGAGCGAAGCAAAGAGAAAGAGATAATCCATGTGATGATGGACGGCACGTATGATGAGCAACTATATAAACTGGTTGAGAAAAATACAGATGAGATTGCCATTATCAATGATTATAAAAATTATATCAAAGGAGGTAATTAGTGATGGGAAGTTCATTAGAACAACTATTACAACCACGTGAAGCCAAGAGACAACAAGCAAAAGCAAGTATCTTGATTGAAGCATTGTCAGGACGAGGCAAGTCAGGGTTAGCCCTACTATTAGCACACGCACTGGCAGGCAAGGACTGGTCTAAAGTGTGTGCTACTGATACAGAGAACAGGTCATTAGACTTATTCGATGGTATTCAGATGAGTACAGGTGACAAGTGTGTAGGGTTTAAGAAGATTGACTTACTTCCAACACACGGCTACTCACCAAAGAACTACCTTATCTGTAAAGAGAATGCTATCCGTAATGGAGCACAGGTAGTAATTAACGACAGCCTCACACACATGTGGCATCAAGAAGGTGGAGTGCTTGACTTAGTAGCACAAGAGCAGTTAAAGAATAATAAGTTAAATAACTACACTGCTTGGGGAACTGCTGCAGTTAAAGCTGAGAAACAAGCAATCTACGAATGCGTAAGAGACTCACGTGTACATGTAATCAGTACTGTACGTGTTAAAGAAAAGTTTGACATCGTACCTGGCGAGGGCTTAAGTTCTTTAGGTGAACAACAGATGATGATGCCAGACCTTAAGTACGAGCCTGACTTAGTATTGCACATGATACATGCAGGTTCAACAGACGGCACACCACCGACTGCAAAGGTAATCAAGAGCAGATATGTCATCTTTACTGAGGGACAGGTGTATCAGTTCACACCAGATGTTATTCAGTCGTTAGTAGATTATCTTAATGAGGGCGCAGACCCTGAACAATTAAGAGAATCACAGCGTCAGGATTATATCAAAACCTTAACTGAGTTGCTTGATAAAGACACAAGCAAACGAACCATGTTTCCTATGCTGAAAGAACAGCAAGGATATAAGGACACCAAGTTGGTAGACTTACCATTGGATGTTCTGCAAACGTTACTCGGAATCATGTTAGCATAAGCAAAGGAGGAAAATTATTATGGCTATTAACTTTGATTCATTACCACAAGAAAATCCTTTTGGCTTACCAAAGCCAGGTGTGTACCTCGCAAAGATTGTAGAGGCACAAATGAAACAAGGCAAGGATGCAACAAAACCAATGTACTTAAACCTTAAGTACGAACTCATCAACGCTGATGGAAGTAAAGCAGGTACACTTTACGACATCATCTCTGAGTCCGACAGTTCTGTAGTTATGTACAAGATTGGAAGATTCGTAAGAGCATGTGGCATTCCGTTGCAAGGAAGCATGGAACTTAAAGACCTTGCTAAGATTGTAAACGGTAAGACAATCGTAGTTGACGTGGCTATCGACGACAAGGGAGAAAGACCACGTGCACAGGTAGACTTGTTCACCCGTGAAGCGTACTACATGAAAGACGAGTTTGAAGAAATCTACAAACTTGTTAATCCTGATGTAATGAACGAAGGATTCATGAACATCCCTGAAGGTACTGATGAAGAAGTACCGTTTGATGCAACCAGTGGTGCTGATGCTGGTGCAAGTCCTGCTGAATATTAGAAGTGGGATTCTTTGAAAGATACTTTGGCATATCTGAAGATGCGGATGAGGTAGCAGTAAGATGTCCTTTTCCGCATCGGACTGAGTCAGGCTTAGAGTATTTCGAGACAAATCCATCAGCACACGTAAATACCAAGCAACGATTGTTTCACTGTAAGGTCTGCAATCAAGGACATAGTGAGACTGCATTCATTGCAAAGGTATTGGAATGTACCTATGGCAATGCAGCGAGACTTGCCAAAGTATTTAATAACAGCGAAGACATTCGTGAATGGGATGCCTGCACTCAGTTAGACGCATCTGCTAAAGACATGGCAAATCGTCTAGGCATATCCGACGAAGTACTTCAAGACCTACACGTAGCGGGAATGGAGAATACCTTACAGTTCCCTGTGTTTATTAACGATAAGTTGATAGACATTAGAACATATAAGCCAGGAGGCACACCAAAGATTAAGAGCCGTCAAGGTGCAATCAGTGGTGCTGTCATACCTTATGATAAGCTGGCTGATGTTCCATTAAACAAAACCATTCTGATATGTGCAGGAGAGAAAGACATGGCTACCACACGAAGCCACGGCTTTCATGCATTTACAATCACAGGTGGAGAAATGTCTCTACCATTTAGCCCGACTTGTTTTAGAAACCGTAACGTAGTCATACTGTATGATAACGATACGGCAGGTAAAGCAGGGGCTGTACGACTTGCATCGTACTTATTAGACTACTGCGCTACAGTTAAAGTATGCACAAAATTCCATGAAGTATGCGTAGAAGATAAAGAAGATATGACAGACTTTTGGAATAAGTATAAGGGAACTAGAGAACAGTTGATTGCTATGATGAATGCAACACCACTGTTCACCAAACAAGAAGCAGTTCAAGACAGTACTACACCTATGGTTACCTTAGCACAGGCAACATCGCCTAACTTTATAGGCAAAGTGGTACGTAGTAATATACAGGTAGTTGCTGTAAATGATACACAGTTTATTGTTCCGACCACAATCACAGGCGAGAAACTAAAAGTATCAGACAAAGGCGACGACCTTATGTACGCAGGTGAAGTACGTGACTGGTATCTGACTGAGCACAATGTACAAGATATACTGCACCTTATTGACGGAGGCTTTAAGGAGACAGATATTACAAAGAACATCAAGTCTTTGTTACGTATTCCTCAAGCAGAGAAATATATCCGTATCAATAAACCTACTAAAGAAGTAGTATTTAAAGGATACGTGACAGATATGTTTGAGTCCATGAACACTGACGTAATGCCTATGGAATACACTGCGTATTGTTTAGGCACACGCCTTGAATCAGGCAAGAAGTACATGTGCACGTACAAGTTAGTACCACACCCGTACAAAGGACAGCAACTCATCATGTTAATCATGTGTGCCGTACCTGCGAATGATAGTGTAAGCAACTTCAGAGTAACAGCAGAAGCCAAGCAACATTTATCTGTGTTCACTGAACTACAAGGCACTGTCAAAGAACGTGTGGACCAACTGGTGCAAAAGGTAAAAGGACTGTTAGGATATAATGGTAATGATACCTTAATTAAACTACTAGACTTATCATATCACACAGTGTTAGCATTCAACTTAGGACAGTTTAAGAATGTCCGCGGTTACCTCGATACCTTAATCGTAGGTGAATCACGTGTAGGTAAATCAAGTACAGCAGAAGCATTACGTAACACCTATCAGCTTGGCACTTTTACTTCGCTAGCAGGTAACAGTGCGACTGTACCAGGACTGATAGGAGGAAGTAATAAAACTGCAGGAGGCTCATTCCAAACTAAAGCAGGACTAATACCACAGAATCACAAAGGACTCATCATCTTTGAAGAGTTCGGTAAGTGTAACTCAAACCTTACTGCAGAGCTTACTGATATTCGTAGTAGTAACGAGGTACGTATCACACGTATCTCAGGCGTACTCAGTCTACCTGCTATGGTAAGAATGATTGCACTAAGTAATGTCAAGTCCAACGGTAGTGAGATTAAATCCATAGCAAGTTATCCTAATGGAATATCCATTGTGACAGAACTTGTACCTACTGCTGAAGACATTGCACGTTATGATTTGTTATGCATACTAGGAGACAAAGGTAACACACAGATAGACCCTTACTGGGAACCTGAAACACCGTTACCTGACGAGGTCTATCAGACCAGGGTACGCTGGGTATGGAGCAGGACGCCTGAACAAATCATTATCAGTGAAGATGTAGGAAGATACATTCTTGAAACTGCTAATACTCTTAATAAAGAGTATGATTGTCACATAAAGATATTTGGTACAGAGGCATGGAAGAAACTAAGCAGACTGTGTATTGCTATCGCAGGCTACGTAGTATCTACCGATGAAACCTTTAATAATATCGTGGTGACAAAGGAACACGTAGACTACGCTGCAGATTTATTCGTAGACCTCTATGACAACAACACTTTCAGATTGAAAGAGTACGTAGAGAACGAAAGAAAATACTGCCGAATTGATGATGAGGGCGTGAACTTATTACAGCAACTGTATATAAAAGTACCACAGTTACTCATCATGTTAGAACAAGAGACAAGACCTACTCGTACGTCTTTAATGGCGGCTGTGGGATTAGACCAGAATACTTATAATGGATTTATGTCACAACTTATTCGAGGAAGTTTTGTCAAGTTAAATAATTCTGACGTACTGCCTACTGAACGCTTCAGACTAGGCATGGCTAGAATTAACAGAAACGCAAGCCTTACAAGAATAGGAGAGAACAATGCTTAAATGTAAATGGACGCACTTAGATATCACAAATGAAGAAACATTAGAAGATATGGTGAACACGTACACAAGAGAGCAAGACCGTATTATTGTAGGAGGCTTTGACACAGAAACAACAGGGCTTCATCATATTTATGATAAGCCCTTTTTGTTTCAGTTTGGTTGGTGTACTAACGAATATGTTGGGCATACCTACACGGTAGACTTGGAACTACAGCCTGAGTTAGCACGTAGAGTAATAACGATATGGCACGTATTCGCCAGACTATTACCTGTATACACAGGACACAATGTTAAGTATGACTTGCACATGCTAATAAATGTAGACATACCTTATGAGTGTGAGAATGTCACGGACACAATGGTATGGATTAGACTTGGCAGTGACGCAATACCTGAACGAAAAGGTGGTGCACCACTAGGTCTTAAGAACTTTGCTAAAAGATATTTAGACCTTAGTGCAAAAGATATGGATGCTAAGTTACAAGAAGAACGTACAGCAATATCAAAAGCACTAAACAAATCTTTAAAGCAGCACCTTAAATGGAACATGAAACAAATAGATGAGTTCTTTAAAGACAAGGTGCACACGTGGCAAGACTTACCTGACGCACAAAAAGAAGGATATATTAAATGGCATAATGAATTACCAATCTATCTACAGCACGTTACATCAGCAGTAACTTCAGATGATATTCCTTACCATAAATTAAATAGAGCAAATGTAAAACACTACGGACATTTAGACATAGTGTGGACAATAGAGACATTTCTTATGATGTACGAAATAGTTTCCTTACGAGGAAACTTAGACGCTATTGAAATAGAGAACGCTAATATATATCCTTTACTACGCATGGAACGCGTAGGATTTAAAGTAGATTATAACTACCTATGTGAGTGTAGAGATAATCTTAAAGAATATATTTTAATAAGACGAAAAGACTTATGTACTTTAGCAGGCGAAGAATTAAAAGCATCACAATCACAACGTATCTTAGAACTACTCAATAATAATTTTGGATTAAATGTAATAACAACAAATGCTGAAGAACTTAGCCGCGTGTGTTCGGATTTAAAACACACGGGCGAGAACCCTACAGCAGTAGACTTTATAGAAACGCTACAAGAATTACGCACCTTAGAGAAGTGGTACAGTACTTATATAATGCGTTTCATTAAAGACTACAAGGAAGAAGACGGTAAACTGTACACAACAATCAACCAAGCAGGAACTGTATCAGGCAGAGTTACCTCAGACTTTCAACAGTTTCCTAAGGATGCGATTGAAACCTTAGATGGAATAGAGTTGTTCCATCCACGTAAACTCGTACGAGCAGAGGACGGAGAGTACGATGCAATCGTATACTTGGATTACAGTCAGATAGAGTTAAGACTTCAGGCATTCTACACTATATTGGTTGGACATCCTGATAAGAACTTGTGTAGAGCGTACATGCCTTATGAATGTTTCACGTATGATGAAACAGAAAACTACGTACTGTATGATTATACTAATCCGTGGTGTATCAAACACGCATACGACACAGATTGGTATTACGTAGAGGAACCAGATAAAGTATGGACACCTCTTGATGTACACGGAGCAACAACTAAGATAGCATTCGGGATAACCGAAGATGACCCTGAGTATAAGAGTTTACGTTATAAGGGCAAGCGTGTGAACTTTGCTAAGAACTATGGTGCACAGTTCTCCAAGATTAAAGAGATGTTCCCTGAGTATGATGATGAACAAGTGCACAAGATTGATGATGCGTACTACAAAGCATTCCCAGGTGTAAAGGAATATCATAACTATTGCTACGCCATGGCAAACAAAGTAGCATACCTTAGTAATATGTTTGGTGTGCGTTATTACAATGCATCAGGACACAACTTAATAAACATGTTAGTACAAGGTACAGGTGCGTATTATTTAAAGAATAAAATAATACAAGTAGATAAGTACCTTAGAGACAATGGTTGCAAATCATTGCTTATGATGCAGATACACGATGAGTTACAATTCAAAAAACACAAAGAGGATTCACCAAAGATATTCTTTGATATCAAAGAAATCATGGAAGATTGGGATGATACTTATGTTCCTATTGTAGCAGATATGGAAGTCACCTACACTAACTGGGCTGAAAAGTACGAAGTAGACAAGGAGGAAGACTTTAATGAAGCATAGATATATTTTAGGAATGGACCCATCAGGAGCATTCAACGAAGGAAAAGGAACTACAGGATTAGCAGTATTAGACGTTACTACAAACAGTTTAGCATACACAGGTTGGATAGAAGCAGTAAACTTCCCGTCATTAGAAGCATACTTCGATGCACATATCGACTGGCTCACTAACTGCGTGAGCAGATACCAAGATGTAGTAGTATCTATCGAAGACTACATCTTGTATGCAGACCATGCAACTGCTCACACTAATACACACTTAGAAACCTCACAGTTATTAGGACTGATTAAGTGGTGGTGTTATAAAAATAACATTCCATACACCATTAGACCTGCTGCTGCAGTTAAGACAAGATTTACTAATCGAGTGTTGTTACGTGAGGGTTACATCATTGAGCAAAAAGGTGGTAAGTTATTTACACTGTTACGCAAAAATAAAAGCCTAAGTAACCATGAGTTAGATGCTATTCGTCACGCAGCATACTGTTATAAGTTTGACCTTAAACACCTGCCTGACACAGTTGCTTATGCATTAGAAGGAGTGCGTCAAATACCAGACGTTAAACTAATCACAATACCAAAAGAACCTAAGTACGATTATGAGCAGTATCTTAAAGACTTTGCACGTGAATCTGAACAAGGCATACAAGTAGAGTATGACAGGTACTACAGTAGTTCAGACTCTATGGCGTGTGCACTCAGACAATACATTAAGAAAAACAAATTAGCTATTGACTGTATCACACGCAGTGGTAGAATATACTTATTAAAACAATAAGGAGAACAGTATGGGAAATAATATTGACAGAAGAATAGCAGATATATTAAACCTTGAGGTTGTGTGTGATAACGCATACAACCTTGCAAAGCACAATCAAGATGCGTTCATCATGCTACGTCGTAATGGATTTGGTGCATCTGATTCATCTACTTTATTAGGAGTAAATCTATGGAACTCAGTAGATGATTTAATAAAAGAGAAATGTCTGACGTACGTAACCGATGAAGAACGAGCAGTAGGTGCTAAAGAAAATGTACGTAAAGGCGCAGACCTTGAACCAATCATACTGAATAAGTTTGCAGAATGGAGTGAGTTCGAGGTGTACAAACCTGATGCGATGTATCGCGTAAAAGAAACACCTTACCTTACCGTAGACTTTGATGGACTGTGTCTAATGCACAATGATACGTACTTTCCAGTAGAAGCTAAATACGTAACATCGTATGCGATGAAGTTTTGGGATTTATCTAAAAGTGCAGACAATCCTTGGAAAGGAGAACCGATACGATTCGCAGGCAGTAATATAGTAGAGCACGTTGAAGAAACTGCTAAACTATACGGCATTCCCGCGTACTACTACACACAGTTACAACATCAGATGTTAATAACACACGCGCCTTTTGGATTTATGGCTGCCTTGTTTGATAAAGGTTGGGAGTTCAGAGCCTTTAAAGTATTTGCAGACAGGCACACACAACAAGCAATCATAGACACAGGGGCAATAGTATGGGATAAGATTAAACAAAGAAAAGGAGAGTCTTAAAAGACTCTCCTATTTCTATATCTGCGTGCGGCATAGAGGTTCTCTCTACGTAGTCTGGTAACCGACGCATTGCTGTATCCTTTCCAAACTCCTGAACGCATATCAATTCGTGACATACCGTACTTAGCATAATGTTCTTTATACATGTTTCGGCGGTATGCTTGTGCTATGTTGCGCCAAGTCTGAGGGTAGTTACCCTTTGTACTGAGTATAGATGACGCTGAGTTATAGCCGAGCGTTACCTTATATGCGTTGCGTGTACCATAGTTAGAACCATTACGGACATTAACCAATGAGTAAGTCATCGAGTTATTGCCACGCATCTTATACGGTCTACGTGCACGTGCTTGTTTAATGTAACGCTTTTTAACACGCTTCGGACGAGGCACGTACCTATAATAGGTACTTTTGTAGTTATTGCTAACTACTTTGTTGTACTGACTTGTGCGAACAAGGTTCGCACAGTTTATAAGTTCCCCATCTAGTGTTAGATAAACACCATTCTGAATCATTTTCTTAGCATTTTCTTCACTAATACCCATTTCATTAACTAAATGTTTTAACGTCCTTGCATACGCACCTTTTTCATAGCGCATATATTTTGGTAACGTGTCATAGTATGCGTAGAAGTCTTCTTGATTCTTCTTAGTACGTGCTTTACTTTCTTCTTCGGTAAAGTGTTCTACCTTTCCATCCACCGTAACATAGAAGTTATTCTTAATAATGTAGTCACGTGCTTGTTGTGTAGTCATACCAAAGTTATTCTTTAGATATTGTACTGCACGCGTAGCCGCACCTTCTTCGTACTTGTACCAATCTGGTAGCCCTTCCATGTACTCATAGTAGACTGAGTTTATTTCATTGCTCATTGCTATTACTTGTTCAGGTGTTAATACCTTGTACGCTCCAGTAGGGTCTATAAACCCTGCACCTTGCCACATAAGTGTCCAAGTCTGTGCTTCGTTATAGCATTGTTCTTTATAATGCTTGCGTAATGCAGTGAACTGTCCATCAGTGTATTTGATGTAGTCAGGCAGCATGTCGTACATTTTATAGAACACAGAATTTTGCAAGGCTTCTTCTTGTTTAACAGCACCTAACTTAATAGCAAGGTCACTTGTGTCCCACATGTCTGCGTTCATTAAAACTTCAAGCGCTTCTGACATTTCGTAACCCCTATCTAATAAGTACTGTAACGTACTATCAAACAGTTTTTGGTTAAATGCCCACTTCACAGGAGCGCCACTGCTGTCCTTTCCAAACAATGCTTCTAATATTTCTAACGTTTCTTCTTTCGTATACCCCATAAGCATATACATTGCCATGTAATCCACGTATGTTGCAGGATTCTTAGCGAAGAACGTAGGCACGTAAGATACTCCAAACACAAATCTGTGCGTGTCTCTATATTCTTCATCTTGGTCATACCAGTTATATCCGATAGGTCTGTCCCAATATGAGTCGTCATACACTGTACCTACAACAGACGGAAATACCGAACCCGTGACACAGTAGAACTTCTCTGCAACAGTATGCATGTACTCTTCTTTTAATTGTGGGTTAGTAATGATAGCCCATATATCTTGCATATTCAGTCTTCCGTTCTTCAAGTTATTGATTACTCGATTAGCAATCGCACCATAAAACGGAATAAAGTCTACCACATCATACCAATTATCTTGTACCCACTGCACAGTTGCTTCCTTATTGAAACCTTGTTTAGTGTGCGTATGCAAAGCACTTAACATAGTTCCTATAGGAGCGTATACACTGTCTGATAATACGTCAGGTACACTACCTGAAAGTATTTGTGGAATAGCCGTCGTTAAAGCGTTGGCAAATGTAAGTGCTTCTACAAATGTATTACCAATCTTCAACACATGGTGTTGTCCCAATGGGATGCCGCCAGATAGTTCTGCTTGCATTCTAAGCTGTCCCATGTATGTTTCTATGTGACCATCTTCGCCGATTATAGCCTGTGCCAAAGCAGACCATATTCCATCTGGTGATGCTTCTACATCTATGCTTCCGTCTTCTTCTAATATAATCTCACCACTAGCAATCTTCTCACGAATAAGAATACCTCTAGTCAGATTCATAATCTCTTCAGTATCATAGTGTACTTCTGTTGCACGTGTCAACTTCTCAATGCTACGAATAACATTAAAATGTTTTGGTGCTTCTTTTAGCCAATACGCCATGTTAGATACTTTAAACGTAGAGAATGGGAATAACCTTTCTATAGACTCTAACAGTGGTGTGCGTGCACTATAATCAAACTGTGTTTTAATTACTTCTGCACTAGCCCTACCTGTTGAGTACCCCATCTCATCCGTGAAATATAGGAACATTCCTAATCTTGCTCTATCTTCTGCGGCACTAAATAAGTTCGCGTTAAAAGTAACCCAGTTAGATAGTGTAGATTTACGCATAGAAACTTTGTTTAGTGTGCTTGCATCAGGCATAGGTGTGCTACCTAATCTTGCTAGTATTCCTGGAGAATTTCTTATCCATTCATTAACAGCAGACGTACTAGGCGTGTGGCTGTAGTACAACTCAGTGAGTTTGTCTAATACTTTACCATCAAAACCTTTTGCTTTAAGTGCTGCGTGCACATTTTGTTTGTGCTTAATAAAGTTTTTGTTAGGTTCGATAGATGCTTTGTTTGCTTCTTTTTGATAAATCTTTATTGCATCACTTAACATTTCGTCGGTAATCTCAGGCATATCTGCGCACAGACCACGTAACTTCTGAAAGTTAGCAGACACTTGTAAATCCATAACAGACGCAAGTAGCCCACCTGATGATGCAGAAGACCTATGCGCGAATACGGCACGCATTAAATCTAAAGTCATGCCATTTGTTTCATCTGCGTGTTCATTAAAGAATCTTACAATGTCATCAAAGTTTCCACCGCCAGGATAATACTGTTTTACTTTTGCGTACACATCTTCATAACGTTTAAGTACTTCTCCTGCCTGATTGTAGTACCGCGCAAATGTAAACACATCTCCGTTTACCGCATTAGCTGCTTTTAAAAATGAATCAGGGACATTTCTGAATGCAGTTCCAACTGAAGTAAACAAGTAGCCTGTCATACGCATTGTTCGTTCTACTTGCATTGCGTGACGAAGTAATCCCAACACAGCATTTGCATCACTGTCGTACTTGGAAAGTTTAATAGCACGGTTGTTGCCTTTGGCAAACTGAACCATCTCTGAGTACACATCTATAGGCGTAACTATTACGCGACTATCTTTAAGTAACTGTGCTAGGTGTGCATTAGATGTAACATCAATCTTTTGAATAACCATCTTACCATTTACTTTTTGATAACCTCTGTGTAACACAAGCCCGTTATACTCTAATGTTTTATTAAAGTCTACATAATCATCAAACCTTATTTGCGTGTGTTTTGCAATATAGTTTAATGATAATCTGCTATCACCGTACAGTGCAAACTTATTCTTGATTGCTTCAAGGTTGTTGCGCACTTGGTACAAACCATTACCGATACTCTTGATAACATCATCAGAGTAGTATTTAATAAAATCGTGTTCACGTATAACTGAACTGTCAGCCCACACTGAACATGTAAACGATTCATCAAACATACCGTATTGGTTCATATCGTTAAGATTAAACCTAGCATTCTCAGGAAATACTGCTTGTAAGTTTTCTGCTGTTTCTTGTGTGTTTACGTTGTACGTAGATACAATCCAATGGTTAGGCATATTAGGTGCTAGACCATCTTCAAGTTTTGTATATTTTTCGTACTGTGACTTGAAATAGTTCTCGGCTACATCAGCGACTTCACCTCTAGCAACCTGCTCTTGAACATAGTTCTTTAGTGCAGTCTTATACACTTCTTCTCTTCGAGCCGTATACTTTTTAAAATAGTCTACGTGTGCATCAACAACTTTACTAAACAACTCATCCATATTACTGTTAGCGTATTTAGTAACGTCATAATAGATTTTAACAATACCGTCTGTTCCTAGTTCTACGTTAAACATTTTGCCTTTTTGTAATTCTACGATACGTTGTATAACAAAACGCTTTGTTTGGATGTCCTGCATATAGGTACTGTTTAAATCTACGATTAAATTATTTTTACAATCTTTTACTAAGTATGTAAAAAACTCTTTATCATCGAGGCTAAACACCGTACACAACGCTGATTCACGGTGTAAGTCACCCATGATTCTAGTGATGTTCTTTGCACGTGATGCGGTTTTTGAAACCTTTGCAGTATCTTTAAGTGTTTTTGCTAAACCGTCGTAGTTTTCAAGCGTTGTTGTGAACGATGTAGGAATCACGCTATTAACATACTGCTCATAGTGTTTTGCATGAGATGAAAATAGTTCAGCAGCAATCTGTTCGTGTGCAGAAACTACGTTGTCGCCCTGATACAATGCTGTTTTTAATTGGGCATACGTGTTAAAGTCTGTAACATTGTTACTGTATGCTCTGAGGTTACGCATATCGTTAAGCAATTGAGAATGTGCTGTAAGCGTACCATATATCTTAGAGTGTCCTGTACGGTGCATAGTAGTAAACACGCCTGCAGTACTGTTTTCTATTAGTTCGTCTGCAAGTTGGACTGATTCTAACGCCATACTAACAGACCTTGTTAGTACAGTGTTGTTATCTTTGAATTTTTTAAACATGTCAGCAATGTCTACTTCGTAGTGGTCTTTGATATACTTGCACGCACTATACATAGCAAACACGTTATTGTTATCATGTTTAAATACTTTTAAGAATAACATTCCGTCTGTACTTTGCCTCAATGTCTTAGCGTCCACTTCTCCTAAGATGCGCATAAGAGCCTCTTTATATGCATCTATTCCTACTTGCGCAATAAGTTCAGGCTGTCTAATATTGTTAATGTTACGCATCATTGCGTTGGCAGTATTCCTTATACCCATTACTTCTTTTGCAGTTAAGTGTTTACTTAATGCCTCTAAGTTAAACAAGTACTCGTAAGTAGCACGGTCCACAATTTTCATTGTGTTTAATGTGAAGTCTTTTCCTGCGTATTGCATGGCTTCTTCGAGTAATGCATGGATGTTAATACCCGTGAGGTGTGCACCTGGTTTTAATTTTTCAAACAAATCTAACAGTGCTCTCTCATTGATACATATATCTTGGAACTGTTCTACTTTACTTGCAGTGCGTGCGTGCACGTGTACCACAGCATTTTTTAGGTTTTCAACTGAGTTGATAATAGATGTAATGTACTCTGCAGGCATGTGTGAAACAAGAGTGTCGTACTGTTTTTGTAACTCTGTAGACAGTTCTTCAGCACTTGCAAACAAATCAACGTCAAACTTAGATAAAATACTATTTGTCTCTTGTGCGAGTCCTGAATGAACCGTGTGGCGCACAAGTTCTTTTATCTTACCGCGTGTGCTAGTAGTGATTATTGGTATACCTTGTGCGCTTCGTAGAAAGTCTGCTAAGTCAACAGTAAGGTCGTTGTGCACAGGTACAGCAGACTTTTGAATAAACCTACTCAGTGCACGGTCTTGGCGTGTTCCCATGCTACCATTGTTGTATCCAATAAATCTAATACGTTTGTTACTTTCGCTTGCTAAGTGCTTGTATTCTACTAACTTGTCACATATAGCGTTTTCAAAATCGAACTTATTTAGTCCTGCGTAGCCTTTTATGATGCTAGAATATTCACCGCTTGCGTGCTCCATGTTAATACCGTGGTGTGTACGAATATAATTAGCATCAGGATTGAATAAGGTGTTTGCGTTCCTGAACGTAATAAGTTCGTCTCCGCACTGGAACGATATCATATATGGGTTTCCATTTTCGTTAGTCTTAGACAATGAATAATAAATATCTAAGTACTCATCAGCGTCTTCTGATAAGTATTTAGTTGCGTCTGGAATTGAGTCCAAACTATTCTTCATCATGCTAACATTAACAGCAGTATCTAATGTGCACATTCTTACACGCTTACCGTCTAATATAGTGCTAAACAACTTAACATTGTCGTGAGACTTATTAGCGATAAACTGTGCAGACTTATCTACGATATGATTAGTAATGTTGTCTATCGCACCTGCCACAGCGTTGCTGTTATATACATCAATATTTTTGAACACACTGTTAATATACTGTTGTTCACCTGCGATAGCGTCTAAGACACCTGCTTTGTACGCAGACGGCAAGTCTAAATTGTTTACACGCGCGTATACACCACATGTGATTGCGTATGTTGCTACGTCTGCTTTAAGAGTTTTTAACGCATCAGCAAGTGTGGCATACTCTTTGTACACGCCTCCGTGTTGTACAAACGTACTGACTGCGGAACGGTTAGACAAGAACGGCTGTGCACAATTAAACAGTCCTGAGTCAGCGGTGTATTCCGCGGCGCGTGCTGACTTTTCTAACATGCCTGTCCACACGCGGTCTAGTTCAGATATGTCTATATGTCCATCTTTGTTTGCTAATTTAGCAACGCCGTCTAAAAACGCTTCGGTTATTTGGGCTTGTGTTGCTTGCACACCTAGACGAGCATTGTATGCTTTTGTAAAACCAGAGATAAGTTCATCAAACACTACACGTTGTTCTAAAGGTGCTCCTGCTTTTCCGAATGCTAGTCGTTCTACTTTAGTATCCATTGTGTACAATAACTTTTGTGCGTAGGCGTTACGAACATCTTCAGCACACTTAGTAAACAAAGTTTGAACACGGTCGAGTGCTTTGTTTAATTCTGCGTGTGCTTTTGTTATATCTCCGTCTAACGCACCATCAAACAAATCACAGATTGCTTGTTGTGCATCGCGTATACTTTCATTCAATTCTTGTTTAGTGATTTTAGTGATACCTTCAATGTGTAAGTTACGTGATGAATCTAACATCTTAATGATTTGTCCGTAATCATCAGTGAGTTGGTCGAGTACGGTGTCTGTATTTTTTGTACGTGCTACAATTTCTGCAATACCTTTGTTAATAGTACTTCTCCAATTTGTTAAATCGTTTAATAACTTTTCAACAGGAATTGCAGTTTGTTTGTACAGAAGTGCATTATAGTCAGACGCAAACTTTCTTAACTTACTAATAGTGGGTGCGTCTAACATTTCATATATGGTGTGGTTTTCGCTACCTAACGGTTTCTTTAGGTATGCCATGAAGTCTTCAACAGTGTTTAAAGGAACTTGCTCAGTGCCCATACGCTTTACAGCGTTAGTAAGCATTTCTAACGTTTTATCAACATCTATCGTATCGACCAGTTCGTATATATCTAAGATGTCTTGTAGTTGTTGCAATTGTGATTCTACGTTATATGTTCGGATAATTCTATGTGCTTCGTTACTTATGTTGTTGTAGGTGTCTATATCAAACACACGCAACTCCTTAGTGACAACTTCCATAAATTCATCGCTTTTACCTAATGGTATCTCTCCGTTAGCGTCTGCTAGTTTAGACACTTTGCTTCTTATGCGTCCAAGAAAGGTACTTGCATGTAATGCTGCATCTGCTGTTTGTATCGTTGCTTTTATATAACGCGCCAAGTCTGCTACAGGTTTGACAGGAACTGCAAGATTAAATCCTACATGGTCTATAAAGTCTAATGAGCGTTTAACATTAGTCATTCGACCTACCATGTCATAAGACTTACCTAGAGATGTTTTTAACAAAGCGTCGTCTGATGTTTGTTTAAGTACATTAAACAAAAGTTTATTATCGTTTATACGCGCAGTAGCATACGCAGGAGTAAGAGAATCTGCGTACGCACCGAACCTGAGCATGTCGTAGTGTACAGCGTCTAGTCTTTTTGCTACGGATTCGTAAACGTTTTTGTTAGGAAGATTATTAAACAAGTGTTTTATTTTTACACCGTCTGCCATGTCACTTGATAAGAACGTCGCCATCTGCTGCGTGTACGTCTTGGTAAGTGGTACACCGTCCATAATGGATTGTTTAACAACATTAGTGGCGAGTTTCTGCATAGTGTCATCTGATAAATCTCCTACATACCCCGCTGTTCTTAACATGTTTTTAGACAAGTCTGCAACATCATCTACCATTGTTCCTGCTTTGGCTAACTTGCTTGTGCCAAATGTAATATATGTAGTAGGGTCTAAGAATATATCTAATGCCATAGTTGCAAGAAACGTACCAAAGTTCTGTTCATCTTCAGACCACATCATATCATACTCTATTGATGGAGTGGTTCCGTACGCACCCCAGTATGCGTTATGTAACATCTGACCGTACGCCATGCTACGTCTTGCTTCTATACGCTCCTCTTCTGTCTGATACATCATAGCCTGCTTAGTGTCTAATGCAGGAAGTTGCTCTATTGGTAATTGCTGAACAGCGTCATAGTACTGTTGGAAACCATACTCTTTTGCAAGTTCGCGGTCATACATGTTTTGTCCTGCAATTGTAGGTTTGAAGATATTGACCATGTCAACAGTCTCTCCAACATTGACAAGGGTGTTGTTCAATAACATTTTTAATCCGTCGTTAATATATTGCCCACGTTCTTCTTGTGTCATTGGCGTATTCCATTCAAGCGCTTTAGCCATATACTCAAATGGTTTATTTATAGTTTGGTCAAATACTTTTCCTAATCCGAGTAGCAGACTGTTGTACGCTACTTCGTCACTTGTGATACCTGCCCACCACAATCGTACTGCATCTGAAGCAGAGTTTATCTGTGTAGCAGAAGAGTAGTCTGAAAAATACTTTGAAGTTTCTTCATATTCTTTTTTCGCTTTTTTTATCTTTGCTGTGTACTCTGACATTTGATTTTTCCATGCCTTGTTTGCAATAATGTCAGAGAACCCAAACTGTTTATATGTTTCATCTAATGTATCATACTGTGTCTGCAGTTCATTCATTTGGTCTATGATACTGTTGTACGTGTCTACATTAGAGGTGTATTCATTTGTAATGGTAATGTTTTTGTACTCGGTGTACAGTTTATTATACGCAGTATAGTCTGCCTCTGTAGCAGTTCCATTTTGAATACGTTCAATGTACGGCGTTAATTCAGACACTAACTTAGTAGAACGTCTAACCTGTTCGTATACGTCTGCATTAAGTTGGTTGTACAGTTCTTGCTGTTGTTCTGCAATACTTTCCTTTTGTTCACGTACCTTTAAAGATTCTGATGTGTCTGTGTCAAACCTATAAAACTTCTGAGACACTGAATCCCACATTACTACGGTATCTTCTTTTTTAATGCCGTTCAAATAATGCGAACTAATAACCTGTGCACCGTATCCAGTTTTAGATGTACACAAGTAGTCTTCGTCGTCAACTAAATACACTACTTGCAGTGTACCTGTGTTCTGTGCACGCTCAATAAGACGCAGGTTTGAAGAAGTTACAGTCGTTACTTCTACTTGCGTGTTAGTAGGTATGTATATATCGTCTAACGTATGTGTCTTTCCACGTGCGAACAACACTGCGTAAGACAAATCATCTTCTGCATCCTTGACCGCCTGTGCGTGTGTTGCACTTGTCTTGTTTGCTTCAAATAATTTATTAGCCGTGTTTAATGAATCCTTTGCTTGTTTAACAAATGGATTAAGTTCTATACGCTCTAATGGATTCATAGCTAAAACATCTTTAAGTGGCGGTAATGCAGGAGCAGTAACAACGTTAGGTGCTGTTACAAATGTATTACTTTTAATAAGCGAATTATTAGGCAATTGTGTCGTCGGTGTAGTTGGTATAGGTTTTATAGGTTCTGTCTTTTTTTGTTTTAATTCTTTTGCAACATCCACCAATACTGTTTTTGAAGTTGATTTTACTTCAGGTATTTGAATCTTTTTAAGAGTGTTTGTAGAAACAGGTTTAGCGGTGGAATTTTTTCCACCGCTAATGTTGTTCTTATTATGCAATAATGGATTGTTCAATGGTAACAGATATTTACTCATACGTCCTCCTACCTATTCTTGATAGTTTGCGTATAACCTCCTGCATATGTTGTAGGCTGTTGTGCTGCGAACTTGGTAGCATTAGCCTGTTCAATAGCCGCTTTCAAAGAAGCGATTGCTGACTGATTGTTGTTGTAGATACCTGCACCTGCATTGGCTATGCTGCCTGCAAGGTTTGCATTAGCAGTATACTTGTTAGCATGGTATCCTGCATAGTCAGTATTGATACCTTGGTTATACGACAACTCTGCTGTTTTTCTTTGTATATCATCATTATAAAACTGATGAGACAATCCTGCAATAGTATTTGCAACATCATTTGCATAACTTAATGCATCTTTTGCATCTGCTTTAATCTGAGCACCATACTGTGCACCCAACTGTTGTCTATCCTGTGCTAACTGTGTTGCTTGGTCTGCTGCTGCTTGAGACGTTCCTAAGATAGCCGACAGCACATTAGCCGCCTGCATTCCTTTGGAGGCTCCTGAAGCAATCGCTGAACCGTACTGTCCTCGGATGGTATCAATAGCAGTGTCTTGTGCAGCAGCCATGTTAGCATAGAATCCACGCTCTGCTTGTCGCTGTTGTGCGAGTTCTGCTTCGTGTGCTGCCTTGGTTGCATCTTTATATATGCCGTAGATTTCATCTCTGTCATAAGTAAAGTCTGTGCCAAGCAATTCATTTAGTGTGGCTGCACTACGAATAGTAGGGTCAACTACGCTAGTGTACTCAGGGCGTGTGTACGTGTCAGGAATATTTGCAGAACCTCTGAGCACGCTCAAGATGCTGTCTAAACTTTGATTAGGATTATTAAGTTCAGCCATACTTCATACCTCCTATTTCAAATAATGCTTAGACATAAACCCAGTGTATCCGTCACACGCACACAGTAACCATGTTGTTCCGTCTGCGTTCTGTGTGTAGTATCCATAACAGCGTACTTTCTTACCTTTCGCAAATGCTTTGATAATTGTGCTTGCTGTGCTCGCACCTGTGCGCATGTTAAGCCCGTCTGACGCTGTAACGGTGTACGTCTTTGCATAGGCTTTGTTGAAACTTTTTGCGTAATCCACAGTTACAGGCTCTGACTTACCAGTGGATGACTGTGAAGTTTGTACTGGTTTATATGTAATGCCAAAGTGTTCTAAGATAGCCTTGGCATACGCTTCACCGAACTGTTGCTGTTCTTTCACTTCATCAACGATTGAAATGTCGCTCGGATTAACAATGAATGCACTTTCTGTTAATACTGCAGGCATTGTAGTTTTGCGAAGGAAATACAAACCAGTTGTGCCTTTTGTACCTCTACTGTTTTGTCCTAATGCTTTCGTGTGTTTTTCACACAGCTCTGCAAGTTCTTTTCCAACCTCACTGCCTGAGTAGTAATAAGACTCTGAACCGTCTGCTTTTGCATTGGTTGCTGAGTTAATGTGGTGCGACATTGCAATGTCAGCACCTGAAGCATTTGCTTCTTTTACTTCTTGCGCAACAGGGTCGTTCTCATCTTTTATGCGCGAACACACAACAGTTACACCATGTCTTTCAAGAACTGCTTTGTTTGCTAACATAATCTGTAAGTTAATGTCTTTTTCTTTAAGACCATTACCTACTGCTCCTGGGTCACTTCCACCATGCCCTGCTGATAAAAATACTTTCTTACCCATAATCACACCTCCATCTCAGGCAGTCCTACGACTACTGATTTTAATAAAGAAATGATGACCGCGAGTGCGACTGTGGATGCTAATGCTTTCCAGTTTACCTGCCCTACCATGGTTGCTGTTCCGATTGTAGCAAGTGCAACCTGCGATGCTGTGTGTGCAGCACGCGTACCTGCTTTAATCAAAAATTCTTTTGCGTTCTTTTTTAAACAAGTCAAACCTTTCATATCTTTTCCTCCTTATGTAGTTGCTTGTATTATCGCCCATGCAATTCCTGCCAATGCCGCCATAACAACGAAGTCAACTACTGCGTGTACGATTCTTTGTTTAATACTATTATACTCCTTTGTGGGAGTAATTTCAATCTGTTCTACTTTTTTATCTACACTTTCTAGTCGTGCATTAACACTGTCAATGCCTGTGTTAATGTTTTTTATTTGTTCTGCCATAACTGCAGTGGATGTAGCAAGTTCGTGTATGACAGTAACAGTGCTTTCTACAGTCTTAACTCTACTGCGGAGTGCTACTACTTCTGATTCTAAGTGCGCGAGTTTCTCGCATTGTTCTAAACAATGTTGGTCAACAGCCATACTGTGTACCTCCTATCTATGTTTGTACGACGGCTTTTCTCCACGCACCGTCCACGTATACCATAACCACACATTCTTGTACAAATGCGTCACCAGTGTACAGTGCTGTCATTGCAGGTCGATTATCACCTTCTGCACTAACTAATAACGTATTCTTTTCTTCAAAATGTGCGTATAGTGTAATATTGTTTTCAACTACTAGCGTAGTTAAATCTATTGGTTCTTCATCGGTTTCTTCAGGAGTACTGTACCAGCCAACAAACTCACAGTACGGTTTCTCTGGCGTGTACCGTGCTTCCTCTTTGTTACTAACTATGTCGCCATAGTTGTAATCTACAATCTTTGATGGAGCCCCGCCATTGGTGTTCGCATCTAATGTTACTTTGTATTCGTTGATAGCCCACTGTGCAGTCAAGAATACATCTGATGTGTCCATCCTGTATGTGCACAATGCGTCTGTGTCAACAAGGGTTCCCTTGCCAGACACTGCCCATCCTGCAAACGTATATCCTACGCGCGTGACAGCAGGAATAACTATTACTTCGTCGTAATCCGCAATTGTTGCAAACGTATTTGTTCCTGTGGTAAATGTACCACCGTTTGCATCTGCTGAAAACGAGTAACTGTTAATCACCCAACGCGCGTACAGCGTAATACTTCCTGTTATTGAAGTAGTGTTAGTGTACTGCGTTCCATTTGATGTAGCAGTATACCATCCTACAAAGGTATAACCTGTTCGCGTAGGCATAGGATGTGTTATTGATGAACCATGGTTGCACGTGTTTGTAGCGGTTGCACACGTACCTCCATTTGCGTCATATGTTACGGTGTATGAGCGTATCTCCCAAATAGCGTACAGTGTAATAGATGCGTTACCTGAATATTTGCTGTTAGTATAGTAACTAGGCGAAGTTGCATATGCTGTAGTTCCCCAGCCTTTGAATATGTATCCTGTCCTAGTAGGCTGTACGTTATGAATGTTTACGCTACCTCCATACACTTTTGATTGCGTTGGAAAATTACCGCTTCCACCATTAAGGCTGTAGTACACGTAGTACGTAGCAGGAGGGAAAGCAGCCTCATCTACAAAATAGTCTACATTTCCTTGTCGCGATGATTGAAAGGCAACACCATACGGGTGTTTTGAATAGGCGGCTGAAAAGTAACCGTAATAGTACGCGGTGACACTATTCTTATGCCCTGTCTCAGACGCAGAGTCACAGTTACGATAATATGGGGTATTGCCATTTAGTATAAACGGCATACCTTTATAGTATGTTACGCCTTTAATAGTTTTTGAAGAGGTGTCCCAGCCCATAGTAACACCTCCTATTCGTACATGATGTGTATATCACCTTCGTTGCCTGTAGCTGGTACACCGTGTGCTACTGGTCCGTGTGTGATTTTTCTAAAACTACGTACTTCTTTCTTCAGTTCTTCTAACTCGGTTTTTAAAACTTCGTTATCTTTGCGTAGTTCTTTGATGACGTTGTTTATAGTAGACGCTGACCAGTCTGCTGCTACAGGAACGGTAACTATACGAGAGTTATCATCAACTAAGATAGTTTCAATAACACTTCTTAACACACCTGCTATGTTTACATCAAAGTCTGCAACAGAAGAATCTAATTTAAAGATACACCAGTAATTATGTTTCTGTGTTTCTGTAATTGCTTCGCGTATATCTTCTTCGCTAGCAGTAATAGGGATTACTCGAAGCCACGCAGGTGCGTATTGGTCGGTATCATTCACGCCTATAGCGCTTCCGATTGCGTGTGTATAACACTTTAACACTGTTGTCGCAATAGTGCCATAAACAGGTTCTGCTGTGTTGTTATACGCAAACACACTACCACCTGAGAACAGGTTGTTGTTGCGCATGAACGCTGAACTTTGAGCAAGTACTGATTCTGCGGTATCTTCTGTCAAGTCTTCCTTTGTTGTTCCATGGTTTACAACCGCGTAGCCATATGCTTGCAGTGCCTGTAAATCAGACACAGCCATGTGCGGAGTACCCGCACCAACTAAAGAAGAATAGCACGATACTGTACCAACTACGCCGTAATCATCAAGCACGGGCTTGAACAGTTCAAGCGTAGATGTTGTTGCACTTTCATCAAAGAATGTAAATGTAGGCTGGTTCAAGTGTGCGCTAGTTTTATTTGCACTTGCTGCTGCAAGGGAAGCCAGCTGTTCACTTGCCGCGGCTACAACCATCTGTTTAATATCTTCTCCATTGAGGTCTTTAAAGAACTCAGCGAATCCTTCATGGGTGAGCCATTCTAACCATTCTGAATTATAGTCTCCCTGCGTAATAAGCAGGTTAAGTATAGCGTTGTAGTCAGCCGCTGTAACAGTTTCTTGAGACTTGTATGCCAAGTTCTTTTGTATAAATTTAGGAATCCATTGTTTCATAGCATTTCCTCCTTATTGAAATATTTTAACATATTTTTTATTAGCGCGCAAACATTAAGCGGTATATCCAACTCATGTTTAATAACTCATATTTAGCCTCGTTCACACTGAGCAGTTTGACCGCACCTCCGTAGCCTTTTCCAGATACTCTGAAGCGTACTTTATACACAGTCAGGTCAGGGAACTTAGATGTATCAAGTTTCCACTCATCTAGTTTAGTTAGGCTAGGCGTTTGCTTAACGTCTACAAACTCGCGCTCAACAAAAATTACACCATAGTTCGGGTCTTCAGGGTCTGTGATTTGTTGTATACTGTTTTGATACATTCCTTGTCTTTCAACATCATCAACAGTAAACGCGGTATAAAAGCTGAGTGTGTCAGAAGTACGTGAGTTAATATGGAACTGAACTTCTCTAAAACGTTTCTTGTGTTCCGTGTTAAATGCTCGGTACCCTGTGTCGATAAACTGGTAGTTGCCGAATATTCTTTCCTTATCTTCATTTAGCGGTAAGTTGTCGTGAGGTTCTTCATTATCGAACTGTGCAATACCTATACGACAAGAATAATCAAGCTCTCTTATGTATGCAAACTGCGTCTGTCCTGTGACTGTAGGCTTGTATACTTCCATTCGGTACTGCGTACCTTCGTACATATAACAAGTCCACGCACGTAACACAGTGTCATAGTTTAACACTATGTCCAAATAGTACGCAGCAGGGTCAGTGTGTCCAAAGTACTCATTAAGTTTAATCTTGTACACATTTCTCACCTGTGTATCAGCAACGTACACATGGTAGTCTAAAAGTGCTATATCGAACTTAGTGTCGGCTACGTCATACGTAATATTGTACACTTCGTTAATCATGTTGCGTAAACCTGCTTTAAAGTCATCTAACAAATACTCAATAGGGCGTGACACTGGTGCCATTTGCAAATCTGTTTGTAAAGACTTATTGTTTGGAACAATCATATAGTAGTAGTTGTTAGACTTGAAGTATACCATGTTTTGCACAGTGGTGACTGAGTTAGCATCTTCCAACGTCATTGCTAAACGTTCTTGCACACACGTAGTGCTATAGGACAATCCGTCATCATTTAATACAATCTTGTACAACGCTGTCTTGGTGAACACTAATAGGTTCGACATGTACGATACTGCACACACAATGTTGTCAGAGAATACTTCTGAGTTGTTTGGGTACGGCACATATCCTGGGTCGTTTATCTCACTGATAAACAGCGTGGACTTTGCTCCTTCAACTCCCCAGAACACTAAACGTTGTTGCCACGCACACATACCAGAAGCAGTACAAACATCAAAAGACACTGCTTCTGTATTAAGCATTGTGCTTCCACTGTTCGCGGTCAAGTGGTAAGAAGATAACGTTATAACTTGGTCAGGTACTAAGTTATCGTCTTTGGTAACAAGCGATTGTAAGTCTGCGTCTGCTTCCCATTTTGCATCTAGTTCTGCAATAGTGGACTTTCTATACACCTTAACAATAATAGAGAATACATTGTACGCAGGAGTGTACTTAAAAATGACATCTTCACCTGGTGCGTACTCTTTTGACTTACGTACACGCTGTGCGATAACTGCTTCAGAGTTGGACTGTAAGTCCTGTACTTCCCATTGGAATAAATACTTATCCCCATTATCCACATCGGTCTGTGGATATTTATAGAACAACTTAAAATCAATGGCAACACCTGGACGGGAGGTGAGCAATAGCTTTCCCTGCTCGTCGTATGGTACAACACCCGTAAGAACAATATCTCCCGTGGTTGTGACCACGTTATTAAACATGTATGGATTTTCTTTAAGCATGTTGTACCCGTAGTTAATTGCTTGCGTCGGCTGTACCTCTGTAGGTGTGATTTTTTCAACAAACCAACTAACAGACATATCTTCGTTAAATTGTGCAACAATCTTACCTAAGTGGTTAATTCCTTCTTCATTTACGAGCACGTATGTATTTCCTTCTAACGAAGTGAAAATACCGCTACGTTTACGTGGATGTTCAACATTCATTTCGTGGACTGCTGTACACGCAGGTCGCATAAGTAGTGCGCCTTTAACAGAGTACGGAGCACCATTATCATCGTATTCAGCTTCAATGTAATCGTTCTCGTACTCTATAACCAGCCTAGCGTTCGATAGCATGAAACGTTGGTCGGCATCCATTACAGACGCCAGAATATAGTGACACAATATTACATCGCCGTCGGGCTTTTTAACATACATTGTGTGCGTATGATGTACACAATAGTCTGGATATACTTGGTCGGCTGTATCTGGTTTTACCATTGTTTGACGAGCCACTTCAGAACGAACTACACGCAAACCACCGCGAGGTACGAATACCTCGCCGTCGTTCTTTATGTTAAAATTTACAATGGTCTTAGCATAGCCTGGTGCATGTGGCGCATCCGTGTACTTCATGCCGTTAGCAAATACTTCTTCAGTTTGCATGTACCTGTTTCGATGTGCATTACCTGCAGTGTTTTTATAAAGTGTCGTTTGTGCCATGTCGTGCCTCCTTATGTTCTACACATCTACCTGTTTCCAATATGGCGGATATTGTGAAGGACTCCATGTGCAAACTTGTCCTTCTGGTGCTGCGCATACAAAGTTGAAACCAGCTTCAGAACAAGTATCACCTGCGTAATACCATTTACCTACTACAAACGGTGGGTATGCTACTGCTGCTTCAGTTTCTTCTTCATCCTCTTTTTCGTATGCGTCTAATCTTGCGGTAAGCAATTTTACAGCACTATCGAGTTCGACTACTTTTTTAAACAAGTCTACCTCAACTTCTGCCGATGCGTTTGCTCTTGCAAGTTCAGTCAGTTCTTCCTGTTCTTCGATGGTTATATCACCACGCGCACAGAAGATATTGATTCTTTCTAACATCTCTCCTAACACATACCCTTTTTCTTCAATTACCTGTTTGATAATACTGTGCATGTTTTTACTCATAGTTTTTATTCCTCCTTTATGAATTTACTATAATTTGTTCTAATGCCAATACTCGGTCTGCTAACGCTTGGTGCTGCTCTTTAGCAATGTAGTGCCCTTCTATGTATAACGCAGGGTCTGCCACATACTCCACTTCCAACTCTGCGTTGCTAAGTATGGTTGTGGTTGGGTAGTTCATCATTACAGATTTTATTTTCTCTTGCTCTTCTTCTGCCAATGGGATGAAGTCTTGCTCTGTATCTGCGTATGTCCATATTTCCAATGGATTTTCGTTAAGGTGTGCTTTGAAGTTTGCAAGTCCACTATCTGCAAGAGATTCATCCCAATATGGATTGTTAGGGAAGTATACAAAGTCATTATTTGCACCAAGCCACAAGGTAGCATTAACATAATTAGTTACTACACCTGCAATCAAGCCATTACAAAATCCATCACGATACAACATATTATGTGGTAACAGATAAGGAATGTAAAACTCTTGCCATTTCGAAATATTGGAATTTCCATCAACAACTAAATGAACATGATACACACTAACTCCCCAAACACCATCACGCTTAACCAACTTATCCCATTTTGTAAATGGTACAGGCGTGTTGATTGTGATTGTCTGTTCTGTGTATGGTTCGTATTCAGTTGCTACTGTGCCGAGTTCAATCTGTAATATATCGCACAGATTTTCTACAAACATTCCTTGTTTTAGACCGTCTTCTAAACACCATACATAAATATAATCTTCTGTGGCAGTAACTGTTGTTATAGGATTCAAATTATCACTATTCGTTGGATGATATATCCAATACTGCTTTTGATAATCGTATGCGTCTGTGAGAGTTATACAAACATATAAATTATTTATTCCTAGTGGCAAATCTGAATATGAAATTGTAACAGTATTTCCTTTTCCAACATATACAGGGATTCGCTTATAATATGGATTCTCACGTTTTAACCAATTATCGAGATTAGAAGCATAGTCCTTATCCCAACGGTTCTTCCCTAGCACCTTAACTTCCACATTCTCCAAACTCTCAATCGGTTGTGGATATGCCATGTTTGGACTTGGTGCGTTGCCAACGTATGGTTCAAGTTCTGCATCTGCGTTTTCACTTAACATTATCGAGAATGACATATTGATAGTTGTAGGATTTACTAATATACATAGTGAATCACAATCTTTACTTAGTGTTACTGTTGTCTTTTTGTTCACCTTGTCAATAGTAAAATAAGTAACTCCGTCAGAAACACCACTAGAATTTAATCTAACAGCAACATTGGAATTTGCTGAAGCATTGTCTAATGTAAATGTTACTTTCGTTCCTGTTGGTATTGACTTAGGTAAATCAAACTCAAGATACGCTGTGTTTGTATTAGTTCCACTTAAAGTTAAGACATTACCGTCAATATTCGCTGTGATACCAGTGTCTGTTGTCTTTCTAATGCGACTAACGTCAAACAACTGATGCCCCTCATACTGCCTCTGCCATGTATCCCCTTTCGCTTTTAGGTTTACAAATGGTGCGTTGGCACTGTCTGTGATTACTATTGCCTCTCCGTCTGCCTTTTCTGTAATTACAACTGATGATAGTATAGCATCATCCACGTACTTCTTGTTTGCACAGTGCAACGCACCTACAGGAGCATTGGTAGATAATCTTCCTCCTTCGTCTGCAATAGGTAAACCGTGCGCACTCGGAACAGCAACATAGTAGTCTTGCGCGTGTAGACTATACCCGTCCCACAACAACAGACCTGCATCTTTTGGTGTGATTTTATCTACTGCGCTTCTTAATAACATACCTTGTCTCGCAGACAATGGACGCATAGCGTTGTTAGTATACAGGTCATCAACAATATCACTGTCCAACACCGCGTCGTTATGTAACTGGTTGATGTTTGATGCGTTTATCTGCGTGCGGTTATACAATTGTTGGAATTGCTCTTGCGTAACATACGAGTTAAACATATTAACCACATTGTTAATCATGTTTCGTATATCTGCATGTGCATTCGCGTTACTGTCGTGTGCCGACACTCGTGACGCTGCTATCCCTTTTTCTTCTGCACCCACTTCTGAAGCAGTATACTTAGGTTTTGTATCGTTCAATGCCCACGCAGGAACCTTAGGAATGTTCACGCTTGCGTGTTTAGAACCGTCATACACTACGCTGTCTTCACCATATGTAATAGCAAACGTCTCTGGGTTAGGACGTTTATACGGAGCACTGTACATTTCAACGTGTAGTAAATCGTCAGGCGAAATCCAGTAGGTGTACATACTTAATACGTCAGTTGCTTCAAACAACACGAATCTGAATACATTTCCTTGAAAGTCGTAGAAGTATGCGCACTTATCTGCGCTGTCTGCAAAGCGTAGTATCAGAGTGTCTCCACTTTTGTACGCTTCGTGTATATCAATGTACGTCCTGTCACGTAATACTTCAATGCCGTCCTGCGTAACAACGTCGATATAAAATAGTTCGTTGTCCTTTTGTCTAACGTATTCACGCACTTCATTCATTGCACGTGCGATACCGTCAGACGTAACTGGACTGTCACTGCCGAGCGTAGGAGCATTATCAAAATATAATTTATCTTGCTTGTTATCCCAACGTACTCTGTCGATTACTGTGACATTGTAACTGGCAGCGTCTCCAACCTGTTCGGTTTCGCCGTAACCATCGGACCAATATCTAGCCATAATGTTTTCCTCCTTAAAAATCTAAATCAACTTCAATACCTCGTTCGCCTACTGTGTCGTTAGCTCTGTCTCCTATGATATAGCCTTGTGTGTCAGGTGCTTGGAACTCTTTAGGCACATTATACAACATATCACGTTGCATAGTAAACTTACCTTTCTCAAAGTCTATCTGATACTGCATAGAGGTTTGCAATCCTTCCTCATCTACTACGTAATAGTTCCAAGCAGCACCAGGAATTACTACACGCCGTATGTAACGGTCAGGGAAGAATGCGTACTCCTTTGCTTCAGGCTCCTTAGCGAGCAGTTCTGAAAACGTAGGGTACACGGAGTTGAGTGTTTCATTTATTTCATCAATGGCAAAGTCGAGATGTTGTAACATTTCTTTGAATGTTAGTGTCTCGCCTGCCAGTGTATTGTTCATCTGTTTTTGAATATCTGTTAATAACATGTCAATTCCTCCAAAAATAAAAACCCACAGACGTTACTGCCTGTGGGCTTACTTTTATGCACGTTTGATTAAATCTCTTTCACCTGCATAGGACTCCATGTTGTTCTGAACATTTGACATAGCCTTTCTTCTACGTTCTTGCTCATCAATTCGAGCAATACGTTCTTGGAACACTGCTGCAAATGTTTCAGGAATTTCATACGCTTGTCCATCTAGCGGAACATAAATTGCTACTCCGTTAATGATGATTGGCATATTGTTTCCAAAGAACGGTCTGTACATAGGAGAACCTTGTACTGCTACTTTCTTCTCCTTCTTGTAATTCTGTGCGACCTGTTTACGAGTAGTCTCTAATGCGTTTACGTGATTGTTCAACGTGTTGTTAAGTTTCGCTGTATCGACAGTTGTTTTTTGCTGTGCCATTGTTAATATCTCCTTTACTTGCGTGGGCAGCACCCACGCAACCTAACTAGACGTTAAGTTGTGTAGGTACATTAACGTAGTCAACTACTGCCTCGGTTCTAACAGAACCGAAACCAACGCTATTGATTTTGAAACCAATAGATTGTCTTTGGTCGATTGGGTCAAGAACACCTGTAGAACCTAATGGTTTTACATACATCTTGGCGTTACCTTCGCCTGCCAAACCAGTACGTGCTAACGCATCTTTACCTAAGATGAGCGTGTGTTGCACTTTCATAGCTTGGTAACCTGCTGCAACTTTGGCTTCTGCACCTGCGTCATAATCAGTATGTGCAGGAATATAAGACGCTTCTTTACCTGTGCGTGAATCCAGAACGTAGCCTGCAGCAACTTGAGCGTTAGCTGAAGTTACCTCAACTTCTCTGAACTCGATAGCAACAGTACCATCTGCATTAGTGGCTTTTGTGTAGCCTGCAGTTGGGTTTGCTGCAGGGTCGATGTCTTTGAACTCGATGAAGTAGTACTTACCATCTGCTTTACGATACGAAATCGTAGTAGGGCAGTTCATAACTTCATAGAACTCAAATCCAAACAACGGAATCAATGCACCGTTATCGTACATCTGAGCAGTTGTTTGGTTAATCTTCATGTAGTTTTGTACATACTCATCATCAAGCATGTCATACACGAACTCTGGAGAAACGATAACATGGAATTTACCATTCGTTCTCGGTTTAACCAAGCTCTTTTTAAGTGACAATCCAATAAGTCTTAAGTCTGCAATAGTAGGCTTAGACCATGGACGAAGCGCAGATTGGTTTGCAGCCATGCCTGCATAGAACTTCTGAGACACAGTAAGCAATGTGTGCTGTGCTAACAAGTCTAATGTTTCAATCGCTACGATAGAGTACTCTTGTGAGTAGTGTGCTACTACAGGGTCTACTACCTTGAAGTCTACTTTATCTGTAAACTCCATGTAACGACCGTATTGGTCTGCTTGCATTTCGTATTTTTCTACAGAACCTTTGTCAGATACTGGTGGTACACCTTCTACCAACGGAACAATATGAGCCTGTAACGGGCTCCATCTACGAACTACGAGCTTGTCTGCTTTTTCTTGAATCGGCATTTCGTCTGCATAACGGTAATATGTATATTGGTTTGCATCCAAGCGGATAGTATCTAACAACTGTTTGCTGTAGAACACCTCTGGAGCAATCATACCATTGCCGTGGTTATTCACGAAATTGACTACTGCGTTAATGTCTGCTGTTGAATTTAATGCTGTTCCCATAAGTTTTCACTTTCCTTTCCTTATATTTGATTAACAACTATGCTTCAAAGTCTTTGAGTAAGTTGTTTAATCCCTCTAGTGTTGTAATCTTTTGTCCACCGTCACCACTACCTGCACCTTGTTGTGTGCCTGGTGTGCTGCTGTGGGAATCTGCCGCACTACTTTTTGCTAACGCTTCTTTAACTGCGGCTTCTGCACGTTTAGCCACGATGTCATCGAAGTGTCTTAATCTGTATTCATCAACTACGTTGATGTCCTGAGTGAATGGATTTCTACCTGCGCCGTCCAACTCAACTGCGAATGCTTTGAGGTCGTCCTGAGATAGACCATATTGACTCATAAGAGTTTGGAAACCTGCAAAGGCTACCTGCTCTCTTTGTGACTGTTGCCACTGCTGTTGACCTGCACGCAATGCGTCCATTTCTCTAAGCAGTTCGACAGGAACATTTTGTTTCTGTGCTAACTTACTGATGGCGTCGTCATTTAACTTGCCCATCAAGTCGCGTGTGTTGGCATACTGAATGCCGTTTGCCTGAGCAATCTTGCCCAGAATAGCAGCTAACTCGTTGTTCTCTTGACGTAATTGACCAAATGCAAAGTTACGTCTTTGTTCATCGAGTTGTGCCTGTGTTTGTTGTCCTTGCTGTCCCTGTTGTTGGGACTGCTGACCTTGCGCACCAGCCTGTTGCTGTTGTTGCTGTTGCTGACCTTCGCCACCTGACTGCTGTTGCTGTCCTTGGGCACCGTCACCTGCTCCAGCTTCTTGAGCACTTGCACCAAACTGGTCTAAGAGGGAATCTAGTGTACTGCCTGCTGATGGTTGACCATTGCCTGCACCTGTGCCTCCTGTGTCCGTTACTCCATCTCCCTCTCCTGCGGATAGAGGTAATATCACAGGGAACACGGTATTGTTTTTCTTGATAAACATAAAATCTACCGTCTCCTTTTCTCAATCTGTGCGGCGTCACAGATATAAAAACACACTTTTAAGGATAAGTGGAAACCTCTGTTAAACATAATGTAGCACACGTACAGAAAAAAAGCAACTATGTTTTTACACATAATTGCTTTTTTTTCTAAATACCTTTTCATAAGAGGTGAATTTGGTACGGTATTGTCGGTCTACCGTACCGATGTCATGGAACAAAACCAAAACCAAAAGGCTGAGGTACTATGTACACTGTTATGTTACCACACTGTTACATTCCTGTCAACCCTGTTTGTGGAATTGCTGGGTTTCCTTGTAACAGCTGTGCCTGGTCTGCCACTGCCTGTTCTGCACCTGGCTCTCCTTGTCTTGCCATTGTATCTGCTGTCATAGCGATTGCTTCCTCAGGGTCAACACCTTTCTGTACAAGGTTAGCATATTGTGTAACTGCCTGCGCAACCATCTCGGTCCAGTTCTGATTACGCTGAATATTCATACGCTCAAGCATATACTCCTTATTAGGAATGTCTTGGAACCTTAACCACTCTTGAGGAGTAATCAAGTCAACAGAGATTCCTTGTCCTTGGTATTGCATTTGCATTTCCATCAAATGATTAGCAACTGCTTCAAGTCTTGCTTTATTCTTTGGAAGTTCTGAACTAAGCATTACATCGTACTCGAAGATTGTATCCGATGGGATGTCAGGGAAGTTTACCTCAACGCAGTTATATTTCTTAGGATTATCCTTGTCTTGTACTAAATACTTTCGACTAATTGCTGAGAACTCTAAGTAGTTGTACAAGATGAGACTTGTCAAACGCTTACAGTATCGTTCGTAATTGTTTACCTTAGGCGCATCAATCATGGTTACTTGGTCAAGCATAGACTCAATACCACCTGTGGTTAGTACGGAACCTGTATCTCTACCCGTGTACCTATCGTCAACACCTGACATACTCTTGATGTCTCCCATTAACATTCCCATTGCAGTCAATGTCTGTGCAGACGGAGTAGGGAATTGGTGGTAGTGTACTGCTTTACTTGCGTCACCGTTTACAATAAAGGTACGGTCTGCATCGTTGCCGTGCTTGGTGAACGTTGCAACGTTCAATCCTGACTGTCCGTTAATGAAGCGAGGTGGACGCTGGTTCTTATATTCCGCTGTTAGCATAATCGAAAACATAAGGTTGTACGCTAGGGAGTTCTGGAACACTGTTGCACACTCAGAAGTACCAAACAAATCTTCAGACGGAATGTTGCAGTACAATTCTACGAATGGGAATGTCGATGGTTTGATGTCTTGCTTCACATACAGTACGTGCTTATTATTAAGCAAATGAATCTCGTGAATCTTTCCATCTACGTTCACCCAGTAACTGAAGATTCTGTAGTAGTCTTTCTTATTGGCTGGGCTTGAAGAAACTCTATCGGTAACTTGTGTAACCACGTTATCAGTCACTGTGCCTGCTGAACTGTTGTTACGTAAGATTTCTTCAAAGCGTTCTTTATAGTTAGGATTTGAAATAATCGCAGACTTGTGGAAGTCATCCCAAGTCACGCAGTACTGTGCTAATTCAATACTCTTTGAGAATGGGTCACGCATAAAACGCATAGGGTTAATGTTCTTAAGCACTACATCGCCTTTGTGGAAGTGCGGACTCTCAGGTTTTCCTACAACAATATTGTTGTCCCAACCTACTTGAGTAATACCTAAGTTGAGTAGCGCGGCTCTTTCACCTGCTTCTTCTTGGTACTTAGCTACGTCAAGCACGCTCCATATCTTATCAATAGCAATGTTTAACAACTCTACAATATCTTTATCCTGTTCCGATGTAGGCAGCAGGGTCGCTCCTTTGCCCACGGTGTACACGCTAGCTAAAATGTTTGACTTAATGTAGTGCACCTGGTTAGTGTCAGGAAGTATTTGATACTTAGGAAACTTTGCACCTACTGCTTCCCATAGCTTACCTCGGTCAGCGGCGTCAAGTTTACGAGCACGTCTGTGTGCAGGTGCATACTCGGTGGCAGCGACATTAAACATCTCGTTTAATTTTGCCACAGTAATCCCTTCAGGTAGCGCACACTTATCCACCTTAGGTGCTTCTTGGTTATTCTTCTGTTGCTTCTGTTGGTTCGTTGCCATAGTCGTCACCTCCAAATGTTTCATCAATAAAGTTCATTACTTCAGTATATGTAGGGTCTTTGTCAGTATCGGTGTCATTAGCCTTTTCAAAGACTTCCTTCATTTTGCTGCGTGTGTCGTCGTCGGTTGGTGACTCCTGTTTTACGGAAGTAATAGTCACTCCTTTGAAACACAGCAGCCCCACGCAGATGATTGCTGTGATACAGTAGATAATAGTGTTCATCTTTTTCTCCTCTCTACCTAAATATTGTTTTGTTACATTTCGTACATCTAAGAACATACACACCAAGAATATGGTTATAATGTTTTACGAAGTGGTGCTTACAGAAATGTTGTCTAATTTTTGTAATGAGCCAAAACATTGTACAGTCCTCCTTTCTACCATTCAGTGAATGTGTATGGGTCATACACAATGTCGTCGTCTTGTAGCTGTGGAGGAATGCCTGAGTGTACACTCGCCCTCTCCTTAGACAAGTCGTTACCATACTGGTCGTACACACCATAGTATAACTTGGATGGGTCAGCAGGCAATGCCATACATATCCACTCCAGAGGGTTGATGGCGTGGTTGTTCTTATCCATAGGCTTATCATAACTCCTAGACGTCTTTGCTGTCAATGACTTTGGAGGGAAACGATAATCTTTTAACTCGTCAATCAATCCTACACAGTTATCCATGATACGAAGACGACCCGACTCTAGGTAAGTGTTGGTTCTGTACACACGTGCATCTACGCTGACTGCACCTGGCTGGAACGCGATACCGTAATCTAGGAAGTGGTCATACAGTGTCTTCTTATTATAATCTCGCTTGGCACCAGACTTCGGGTCAAGGATAGGTGCGGTATAAAACCCACCCACAGGTATGTCTGCACTAGACTCGTGGAACAGTCTTGCAAGTTCCTCGATGTTCTTGTTATTAGTTCGTTCTTCTTTATATATGTAGATGATACCATCTTTCTCGTCGATGGCTCCGTATAAATAAACGAAGTCGTCACTAAGTCCATAGTCGGCTGCAACAATTCGCTTCCAGTCATCAGGTACCTTAAAGTGATTGCACACACGAGTCAATGCTGTAGGATATACTAATCCTTCAGCGTAGGAGAAACTAGAATAGATGTAACGGTTAATCCACCACGTAGGTTTGTTAGTACACAGCGTCTCAACGAAACCAGGAGGTAAGAACGCGTTACAATCAGTAGATGCTATGTGTGACGAGATAGCTGGGTCACGCACATCATCAGTAACTTCTACTTCTTCTAGCGTTCTGCCGTGTGTGTAAATCTTATCAGACACATACAGGACCTCTGAACGAATCCACCCTGCGTCAGGGTTGGACTCGATAATACCTTTCATCCAATCTACCCGAACAATAGGTACTTCAGTTCCATTCTCTAGTGTGCGCATTTTAACGTTACCCTCCTCATCGAGTTCGGGTACAGCTGCGTTCAGATTTCTCAGACGAGTCTTCAACTGAGTGAACGCTGCCTCATCTACTTCGGACGCCTCTATAATAATGAACATTGTTAAGTTGTATGAACGAATCTTATCTACATCGTCCAATGGTCGGAACATTACACGCGCACCGTTAATAAAATCCCAGTAAGACTTCTGCGTGTTAATCTTCTTAATAAAGAAAGCAGGCAAGTCCGCCTCAATATCACGCTTGATAGTTTGTTCATACTGGGATGATATGTTAGCCGACACCAACACGTTAGCATTCGGCGTTAAGAATATGTGCTTGTAAAGTTCCTGCCTAGATGTAAGAGTCTTGCCTGTACCGTAACCGCCAAAGTTTCCGATGAAGCGATGAGGGTCTTCGTGCACGGAGCTTTGGTGAGGCTGAGGCATGTAGGTATTCACGAATGCGTTGCACCGTGTACACTCTAACCAGAACTCTGATTCCCCACCGTTCATGGCAATGGCAGGTCTGAGTTCTGAACCACATCTAGGACATTTACTAAAATCTTTATTACTAGGTGTTTGCATTTTCTGTGTGGTAAGCGAAAGTATAGCCATGAGTACTTGGTCGTCTACCAGTCAACACGTCAGTGATACGCTGTCTACGTATACCTAAGATGTTAGCAGCGTCTCTGAGTGAACCATAAGTTGCGATGACATTACCGAATCTGTCGATGCAGTCAATCTTCTTACAACAGGCACGTGAGTACAACCCGTGAGCAACTGCATGCTCTGCATTCTCTTTTCTGGTTGTCCACTCAAGATTGGCTGCATAGCAGTGTGATTTATCCCCATCCTTGTGATTAACCTGAGGTTTGTTCTGTGGATTAGGAATGTACACCTCCGCAACAATCTTGTGCAGTGCACGTGTCTGTCCTTCTGCTGTTTTAATAAATAAGTAACCTTTGCGCTGTCTGTTAAGAAATGGTTTCAACAGTTTAGGTTCTGTTTCGATAGGCTGCATACCAGTCTGAATGACCGTAGCAACAGAGATGGGACTAAGCCCATCTCGTTTACGGTCTTCATTGATAGCCGCCATGTATCGACGTTCAGAAGTAACTGTACCATTATCATTAACGAACAGTGCTAGTTCTGGGTGTCGTTTCCACATTGGACTATTCTCCTTTGTCTATAAGTTCTAAGTACTGGTTTCTCCACGCAAAGACATAGTCCAAGCAGTAAGAACCGAAACCAATAGTAACTTCGTCGCTACCTAACTCTTGGTAGTATATGCAGAAGTATGGTTTCTGCGGAGTTCCTTCTACGACAATGTCTGCTCTCGATACCTTAGTCTTTGGTTCTGGTTTATTAGTTTCTGTCACGTGTGCTTCTTCAGGACCTGCTAATACAATTAACAACATTGCTTACACCCTCTTTCCGCACATTCCTTCATTAGGGTCGAATGTGCCTGCTGGTTCTGTTCTTTCATTAGTTGGCAGAACAGTATCCTCAGGTTCCCATGCCTTACCTGCTGGGAACGGAACAATCTTCTCTGGTGCACCTGCGTCAGGTTCAATCTCTGCTGCACGTTCTCTTAAGATTGCGTTCTCTGCTTCCATGATTGCTTCCTCTGTTAAGTCAGGTCTGAGTTCCTGAGTTGGGAATGCGTGTGCCAAGCAGTTGCTGAATGCGAGATTAGCCGTGTCAAAGAGCTCTGCTTCAATCTTAGCTCTCTCTTCTTCTGACTCTACTTTAGATAAGATGTCTCCTGCTACTCCTGCTACACAAGAGCAAGTGAGTTGCAACACGTCTGCGTATGTAAGCGGTTGACTCGCGAACATTCCGTCTTCTGAAATTACAATAGTTTTTCTACTCATAGTAGTGTTCCTCCTTGTTAAGTTTTTATTTATTATACCATAGGGGGGTCTAGCTTGTCAACCATTATCTATAAGAAAATTTATTTTAACCTTAAAATAGTTTATAGTTACTAATACAGAAAAACAAACAATAACAAAAGGATAAGAGTATATAATATATACTATACCTGAAATATACCAATTTAAAACCCACCCCCCTGGGTCGCCTTGGACCTTGTGTGAGACATCGGCTTACACCCTAGTACTATCTCTCCATTTAATCCATGATAAGCAAGTGCTTGCACGCGTTAGTGTTCCTACTTGTATTACATCGTATCTCTTTATTTACTTTCTTAGTTTGTTTGTCTCAATCTTCTACACATCCCAGACCCTTTTCCCTTAACAACCATGAATCCAAATCGTCTTACCCCTACTTTTTTGAAATACTAGTAAAATATACATATTGTCTACACTTCATCTTCATCTTGTTCCGTGTACACCCTTTAAACACTCTTTATCTTCAATTTGCACACGTGTCTTTTCTACTTCTTACTCTCTCACTTCTTACTTGACTTGACTCCCTTTGCTTGAATCTTCTTACGTATATATTATATATTATTATATAAAAAGTGTTCTAGGTTGTATATACATTTATATTATATAACTGTAGACAATATGTATACGCGAGAGTGTTTTTGAAAAATCTAGTTTTTGTTAAGCAAGTTGTGTGGAACCGTACGCTTCTTGTATCTATTATCCTCTGGCACCCCCGTCGGAAGTACATGCCTGTCCTGTGTTTTCGTTCTGTAGCAATATACTTTGGCAAGCATAGTGCTAACATAGATAATGGACATACGTGATTGCTATTCTTTATACAAAATCACACACCATTTCTTTATTCTTTCATTGACATGTCAGCACGAGACGTTCAGAACATCCACTCACTCTCTTTGTCTGAACAAGTCTAAGCACTAGTACAAGTTCTTGTAAAGTATTTTATCTGCATTTGTTCCCTTCCATATCTACCATGGACAACCAATCCACCAAGTAGTTCTAATGTTTTGTATTTACTATCTATGTTATGCTATTTGTGTCTCTCCAACAACCGAGCAATATACCAAATCTTGCAAGTGTTCAGATTTGTGCATATTGCAACAGTTGTTTCCAATCCCCTAATAGCATTTAGAACACATAGATGTAAAACAAAATCATTGAACTACTAAGGAGGATTGGTTATGGTAGAAATTACAGGTTACAAATTTGACAAAACACAACAAGAACTAACGTACTATTACGTAGACTTAGACAAAGTGAATGAGTGGATTGAACGTCAACGCACTGACTATTATGTCAATGAAAGAGAAATGGTATATGATTTAAAGAATAGCAAACACGTATATTATCTACGTAACGCACTAAAACGTCTTGCCAAAGCACATCGCGTCGAACTCTCAACATGGGGACAGGCAATAGCACTTCCTGTTGGGTGCACCATCGAATTAAATAGATACAAGAGGCTGTAAAGTCTCTTGTGTTTTTAATTATATATTTATTTACATATTGATAATTCATTTATCTAAACTATATCAAGTTTGGGTGAATTGAATAAAATACATATCCACACCTAAATGGTAGTGGAAAGATAAAATGAAAGGAGATACACACCATGTTAAATGTATCAATCAACAGAAAATCACCATTATTGAAGAAAGGAGAGTACGCTTGTACAGTCACACGTTATCGCGAAGTCGAGGGTAACAAGGCTATCTTGACAGTTACTGTTGACGAAAAACCATATCAGATTTGGTTGGACGCTAGCCGTCAGATTACTTTGAACGACGGCACAATCACCACACCTGCACAGTTGGTTGTGGACGCAATCGTTGCACAGTGTTCAGAAGAAGTACTTGACGCTATCGTTTCTCTTGAGGAATTGATGTCAGTGCTTGTAAACGAATCGGCAACTCTCACAGCGTGGGTGACCGTGTACGAAGACAGATTGAATAACTTCTCATTCTTCAAACCAAAGACGTGGGACGAAGAAGAAACTTTAGGTTTATAGTTTACAAATGAAAGGGGAACGCACACAATGAAATGTACAATTAACTTCATTGACAATACAGTTACTACAGACAAGGGTTCAGTTGCTACGGCTGAACTCTATTCTCTGTTACTTAAATCAGCACAATCTCAACACATTGAAAGTATTAACATTATTTGCAAACGTGTTAATTCTACAATCATCCGTTACTGTAAGTTCGCTATGTTCAACGGCAAAGTGATTTACTTTAACGGCAGAGAGGTTGCAGACTTTGACGCATTCCGTGCATATCAAGCAGAGATTGCAGATTACTTCTTGTTCAAAGATTATAGTGCACAAGCCGAACAATGCTTGAACTTAATCTTTAAGAATCGAGAGTTGTTACCATACTATCGCAAACACAATCTTGAAGAATATCTTCAGGGTTATATCAGAGAGTCAGGTTATGATGTGAGCATGTCGAGTGCATCTCATCGAGACAAACCACAACACACTAAATACACGGCATTCGGTCAGACTACCGAGTATGATTACGATTATGTCCGTCATGCTACTGTGTACGTTGTTTCATTATATGATTTACTAAATATGTACGTCAACATCAAGTGGTACATTGCCAATGGTTTTGAGCCAGAGATTGTTGAACGTTCAGAAGATACACCGACAGTCGTTCCATTTTCAGCGTGCGAAAAAAGCGTAGCAATGCACGTGTACTCAGACTAACGGAGGGGGACTTATCCCCTTTCGTTTGTGTCGGAATCTAAACACCTTAACATAGTTGACCTCACTTGTGTAAGAAGTTTGTTGTAGTCTGGGTTGTGTATCATTTGCTTCCCGACAAATGCCAACAAACCCAGTAAATTCAAGGCTTTGGGGGAACCGAGGTCTCGACCCAAGGCGTCCACCTTAAGGTGAGTTTTTACATAATCTACACAAACCTTATTGACAAGTGGAGTCAACTATGTTAAGGTAAGAATACAAAGGAGAAACAACCAATGAAACTTTTAATAACTATTGTAATAGGTTTAATACTATTTGTAATATGTTTTCTATCTGAACATTGGAGGTAATTACTAATGAAAAAGTTTCTTATACTAATGATAATTATGTTTCTAATAGCAACGATAATATTGTGCCTACTGTATAAAAGTGTACTGGGTTCAATATACATATTGATTGCATTATACTTAATAGCAGCACTAGGATAAGGAACTGGGCGTACCTTGGGTGAAAGGAGTTGAAAGAAATGAATGAATTAACATTTGAAGAATGGTTGTTAATCTACCACGATTTCAACAGTGACGACATTAAAAACTTATTATCTTCGGATGAGTTAAAAGAACTTCACGAAGAGTATGAAGAATGGTTAATGCAACAATAAGTTGGTTACCTTGGGTGTAACACGGAAGTGTTCACATAGATGCAATACAAAATAATAAATCAAAGGAGGAAACTACAATGAAAGTAAGTTTCAAAAACAACGTACTCACAGTAGTAACGGACATTGCAAAAGCAACAGTAGAAAAAGGAATCGCTAGCCTTAAGGCTAAAGATGAAAAGGGTAACGAAATCTTCGGTGTATCCGTTTCAAAGAATGGCAACGCAGCCATCCACGAAAACAGCATCACATGCAACGCATTCATCGAAGGCAAAGCAGCCATCGTTATGGTTATGCCAATGGAAACAACGATGGAAGACGTACAGAGACAGTACGGAAAAGCACTCGTTGCTGCTAACAAGTACACAGCACAGATTGCTGCTCAGGCATGCGCAGAAGAAGAAACAATCGCAGCATTGTTTACTTCAGATGAGGATGGCGAAGACATCCCATGTGGCAATGGACCTGTTGACGAAGACTAATCAGTCTACACTCAGGTACTTAACTAAAATTTACAAGCACACTCACCTGCCAGCGGTGGGTGTGCACGTAACCAGTAAACAAATTCTAAATTCCAGGAGGATAATGAAATGATTAGTTTAACAATCGGAACAAACACAGAAAGAAAAACTGTAATGGTTGAAGCAGACAAGCCATTGAACGAAGTGTTGCAAGAAAACAATGTTAGTACAGCAGGTGCAGCATTACACCTTAATGGTAGCCTGATTGCAGGCTGTGATACAGACAGTTCTTTATCAGAACTCGGTGTTGCAGATGGTGGCAAAGCAATGCTCATTGCAGTAGTTAAAGCAGACTCTGCAAAATAGTAATCATACTTTACATGATTGGTAGGGGCAACAATGTCCCTACCTTATTAAACAAGGTACAGAATAGAACACGCTAAAGAAAAAAAGAAATCTATATTTTGTGCTCAACTCCCCTGAGCACGCGCAGGTGGAACCATCCAATCACCTAAAAAATATATGATGTGTTTGTGTGCGAGCGTGTTCTATTGTGTACCTTGTGTACGCTTAGGAGGAAATTATTATGACAATACGCAAAGCAAAACAAAAAGCAGAACGAAAAGCTAAAAGAAAAGCAAACTTAAAAAGAGCAGCCGAGTATATAATGCTGTGGGTGTTCATCATCTTAGCAGTTGCAATCACAATCTACCCAGTGCAGTACCTTGCAACAAAACATTGCGTTGAAAAAATGCAGAAGGAGAATAAAACACACGTAACAATTCTGATTGGTGGAGAAAAGATTACCTTAGAAGATGTTGACGTAGTTCATATCGAGGAGGAATAAACAATGTGGAGACCAAGTGAAATACAAAACAACTTTGTACAACAAGCATTTAGTAAATGCCGCAGTCGCATGCGTATATCAATGTATCGTACACGTAATCCAATAGAAATACCAGACATACTGTATCCGTTTAGTTTCTTATTTGTGCCTGGCGGACGTTCAGATGCTGACCAAAACAAATATGTTGGATTTAAAACTATGGCAACACCACGTAACATGAATGCTGAAGACGGTGTGTCAGAACTACTCAGCGAATTAGAAGGCATGACCTACGACTTAAACATTATTGTGATTAACACAATCAATAACAAAGAAGTAGGCGATGCGTTTTATGAATACCTAAAACAAACAGGTGCAACACCATTAGAACAATACACAACTGTGCTTACACAGTCACCTTATCATAGAACACAGTTAGTGTATGATGCAGAGACACACAGCGACGGCAGAGTTTTAAACAATTACTATCTATTTACAAACAAGATGAACGATATTGCTATTGCACGGTTAGCAGGTTGTATGTGCGCATACATGTACTTGTTCGGAGAAAACACAGGAGATATTGCAACTGCCTTAATCCAAGGCAAACAAACACACTATGAAACAGTCATTGCTACTATTACAGAAGCTCTAGTAGATGAAGCATTCCGAGAAAGACTGTTAGAAACATTGACACAAGCAAGCGTTTATGGTAAACAGCGTATAATCAATCGCTTACGAAGTAATATAGACAGTAAGCAAGAAAACATAAACAGTTATATTCGTCAGCTAAATCAATACTATGCAGACCTTAACGATTTACAAACACGTTTGTTGGGTGCACAACACACAGCAAGTGATGAAGATGAATTCAACGAATTCTTGACAGCAAATGCTGATAAGATAACTTACGCAAAATTAACAAACGGTTACATCTACATGCGTTACAGAACTCCATTACTATATTGGGATGAAGATGTATTCAAAATCTTACGTGAGTCATCTAACTCTAACCCACTGCACCACGATAATGAAGAAAAACAATGGTTGATTGACGACATATTTATTAAACGTAACGTAGTGCTGTGGTTTGATTCAGCATTCAGATATAATTTAGCAGGCATTGGGTTCGACCGTAGAATTTTAGAAAACGAATTTGGTGATGTGCCTGCTGCAAAAGGTTTGCCTAATCCACACCACTATTATTACAACTGTTGGGGAGATAATGAACCAGCAATTATAGCCGCACAAAACAAAGGAGATAATGTAATAGCATTTGCTCAAATCTTTGCAGCCATTGCAGGTATTAACATGAGTGATAACGTTGTACTAAACAAATTTATCAACGACATGTGGCGGGACTTTAAGAATGTACCGTGTTTAGAGATAAAAGAAACAAATGAATTCATCTCTATCGACACATACTACAGACGTTGTAGAGAAGCACAACGTGCAGCACGAACAACTACACCGACACAAGCACAACCAGAAGATAACTGGTTCGATGATTTATAGGAGGATATACAATGCGTAATATCAGATTAACAAACAATCAAATCAAAGAAATGTGTGCCGAGTTTAGACGGCAGTTAAAAGAAACTAAATCAAGAAGTGGTAAAATTGATTTGTCTTACCCACTTACTCAAATAAAAGACGGAGAGAAAGCAGAGATTATCTTCACACCTACTGCAGATAAAAAACTTAAAGCACTTGTAGACCTTTGCTCTAAAGAAGTAGGTTGGCACGGAACAGTAGTACGCGACCCAGAGAAACGCAATCGCTTCATCATTGAAGACATCTTAGTGTTCCCTCAAACCGTAACTGCAACAACAGTAACACCTGAAGAAACTGAATATGCCATGTGGTTAGGTGGACTTGATGATGAAACCTTTAATAAGTTACGCTTCCATGGACACAGCCACGTGAACATGGGTTGTACTCCTTCTGCTGTAGACACAGACTACCAAGATAATATCTTAGAAAACTTACAAGACTTCTACATCTTCGGCATCTTCAATAAGCGAGGCAGTAACTGGATGCTTATTTATGATATTGAAAACAACATCCTGTATGAAGATAAAGATATTATCTATTCATGCAATGAGTCAGAGGAAGAAGAATGGGCAGCAGAACAAATCCAAACCTTAGTTAAAGAACCACCTAAAGCAAAAACCAATAACACTTATTTTGGCACGGGAAGCAAGAGAACATATGGTTCAGAACACGGTGGTAAAGGATACATTCCACCTTCACGTGGTACTGCTGTAGGTACAGGTAGCGCGAAAGAAACACCAGGTGAACGAACAGCAAGACAAATGGGCATGTTTGATGAAGGTGATTACCCTGACTGGTACAATCAGTACTGTGGATATTAGGAGGTAGCGTATGAACAGAGCAAAGTTATTAGAGTTCTTTGATGCAACACAAGTCAAAGATAGAATCAATGTAGTAGGATGTGGAGCAATTGGTTCACACGTATGCGAACAGTTAGCACGTTTAGGATTTACTAACGTGCACCTGTACGATTTCGATATTGTTGAAGCACATAACATCACCAATCAAATGTTCACACACGAGGACATAGGCAACCTTAAAGTCGGTGCGTGTGCAGAAATGATGCAACGCATAAACCCAGAAATAAAAGTTATTCAACACCCAGAAGGATTAGAAAAACCATTTATTCTTGCTGGTACAATCATTCTATGTGTGGATAATATTGACCTACGCAGAGAGATTGTACACGCAAACCAATACAATCCTAACTGCGTGTGCATTATGGATTTCAGAATGAGATTAACAGATGCACAATATTATTTCGCAGAAAGAAACAACACCGATAGAATGAAACAACTGTTGGCAACCATGGACTTCACACATGATGAAGCGGTTGATGCTACACCGAGGTCAGCTTGCGGATACGAGCTCAGTGTTATCTACACTGTTAAGATGATTGTGTCCGCAGGTGTAGCAAATCTTGTTAAGTTCTATCTCAAAGATAAAACAATGAAAGTTATTTTAGTGGATACTAACATGTTCACATTAGATGCATTCGAGTAGGAGGATATTATGTATTACGTTACGTACTTGTCAAGACCAAGAACACGCTTTGGTATAAGCGAAGAAGAAATGAAAGCAGAATATGAGCGCAACTTTGATAAGCGCGTAACTAAAGTTACAACAACTGCGCGCACATTCGATAACTTTTATAAAATAACAAATGCATTAGATAGCATATTCACTAAAGTATGTTATATTTATAACTTACCACTATGGCGGCTTAATCCAGATATGACAGACTTCAGTGACAGGTATGAAACATTTACTATTCCTAAAGCGAGTGGAGGTGTACGTGAAATTACTGCACCTCTGCCTGCCTTGCGTGATGCACAGCGACAAGTATTAAAAATAATTACTAAGCAGTGTAAGTTCCTACCACACAATGCTGCACACGGCTTTACTAAAAACAGAAATCCAAAAACAGCATTGCAGGTACACCAAGCAAACAAATCAAAGTGGTTTCTTAAAATGGATATAAAGGATTTCTTTCCATCATGTACAGGCAGCGCACTACAAAAAGCACTCCGCGAAACATATCCATTTTATCAGTTAAATAGTACCGCAAGAATTATGCTTGTAAACTTAGCAACAAAGAATGAAAGATTACCACAAGGTTCTCCACTATCTCCTCTGTTTGCTAATATGATAATGCTTCCAGTTGATATTGCCTTGACAGAATACTGTAAAGAGAATAAACTTATCTATACAAGATATGCAGATGACATAATGATAAGTTCTCGTGAGCATTTCAATCCAGGCAGAACAATAATAGATGTGCAAACAGTTTTAGAACAGCATGGCTTCAACCTTAACCATGACAAATCAAGATATGGTTCAAGCGCAGGACGTAACTGGAACCTAGGCTTGATGTACAATGAAGCAGGTGATATTACTGTAGGACATCAGAAAAAGAAACTGGTTAAAAACATGGTGCACAACTTCACTACAAAACCTGAAGAACAAACACAGGAAAATAAATATAAGTTACTAGGTATTGTAGGCTACTGTGCATACATTGAACCAGATTACTTTAAACCTTACCTGAGTAGAATACAACAGGTAGAAATATAAGCACGCTATAGAACAAACGACCCGCTAATCATAAGAGGTTAGATGTTTCAATTAAGTTGGAACAACGAACAATGTTAATATTATGTACTTTAGGACCCCCTGAAAGTACACGCTATAATGTATAGCATGCGCTCACATTAGAACAACAATCTCTACAGGCATAAATGCATAACCATTTATAAACACGTAGATGTACCGACTAAGTCGATACAAATAACAATGTCAGATTCATCTGTGCGTACCTGCAGCTACCATCCAGGAACCAGATGAGGACTCGCTTCTCAGCGATGCTATGCCATCGCTAACAAAGCGCATCCTGCATCTGGTGCCAGGATTTAAGCTGCAGGTACGCACACATATAATAGTAATGTGAGGTAAGAGATGAACGATAC
>JAEIGA010000754.1_pt1 | contig 48153 bp, 26 predicted proteins | sample 9270691 | NCBI WGS metagenome assembly JAEIGA01 (sample SAMN17057246, study PRJNA624740) | gut metagenome | biome: biome; isolation source: fecal sample | host: Bos grunniens | place: China: Xizang | collected 2019 | reverse complement strand
TGTTTCTGTAAGTAACAATCCAGTTTGCACATAGTTTATAGCAAGCCCCTCATGCTGACGTGTATAAAATTAACGAACGTTTTTTTTCAACACCATTTTGATAGGTTCGGGTATACCCGGATTTATTTTTTGTCGCCCAACATGCCAAACCTATTTAATTATTAACTAACTATTGTATTAACCTAAAATTTAGTTTATGTTCATTCAAAAAATTTCAAGTCGATCTTTACGATTTGTATTGATGACAGTTGCTTCTATGATTCTATCTGTAGGAGCAATTTGGGCACAGAATGTAAAAGTAAGCGGTACGGTTACAGACAAGACCGGCGAGCCGCTTATCGGTGTTTATGTATTGGTTCAGGGAACTACTACAGGAACATCAACCGATCTTGACGGTAAATACGTTCTAGATGCTCCGGCAAGCGGAAACTTGGTATTCTCATTGATGGGAATGGCTGAGACCGTGGTTGCAGTAAACAACCGTTCTGTTATTGATGTGGTAATGGAAGAAGATGCTGTTCTTCTTGAGGATGTGGTTGTAACTGCAATGGGTATCAAAAAAGAGAGAAAAGCTCTTGGTTACTCTGTAACTGAAATGAAGTCTGAGGAGTTGTTGAAAAACAAACAGACAAACGTCATCAACTCATTGGCAGGTAAAATTGCTGGTGTGAACGTTACACAAGGTTCAGGAGCTGCAGGTGCAGGTTCGGCTATCATCATCCGTGGTGGTAACTCAGCATCAGAGGGCAGTTCAAACCAGCCTTTGTTCGTAGTTGACGGTATCGTTTACGATAACTCAACTCCTAACGGCGGTAACTCAGGCACAGACGGTGTCACTTCAGCTTCAACTACTTTCTCAAACCGTGTAATGGATATCAACCCTGAGGACGTTGAGAGCATGTCTGTATTGAAAGGTGCTGCTGCTGCCGCTCTTTACGGTTCACGTGCTGCTGACGGTGTTGTAGTGATTACAACCAAAAAGGGTACAACAGACGGATCTGTAAAGGTGAACTTCTCATCTAAATATACATACTCATCAGTTGCTTCAGTTCCTGAAATCCAGAGCAAATATGGCAGAGGTTCATACAATATGAACGGTTTGTTGATAACTGAGCAAGTGACTTCTTCTTGGGGTGAGGTTAATAATGGTCCTGTTTATGACAACGTAGGAGATTTCTTCCAGGGCAGTTCAGTATGGGATAACAGCGTAAGCATTGCCGGCGGTCACAAAAACGGCAACTTCTATTTGTCAGCTTCTCGTTATGACCAGGACGGCGTTATTCAAGGTACCGGTTATGACAAGACTACTTTCCGTTTCAACGGCGAGCAGAAATACGGCAAATTCACTGTAGGTGCAAACGTTTCTTACTCAATGGCTAATACTGACAAAACCCTTACATCTCAAGGTTTGTATGATGGCGGTGGTAACGGTACAATGAATGCTATGTACGGTTGGTCAAGAAGTGAGGATATGTCTCACTGGTTGAACGAGGATGGCACAAAATACTATATGTTCCCTCACCTTCAGCCTGAACAACAGGGATATGAGAACCCATACTGGATCATCAACAAGGATAAGATGACCGACAAGAACGAGCGTGTTACAGGTGCTCTTTCTGCACGCTTTGATTTTACAGACTGGTTGAATTTGGTTTACAGAATGGGTATTGATACATATGTGAACGATGCCTACACATACACAGCTCCAGGCGGTAATGTGGCAAAAATTTACCAGAATGGTCGTTTGAGCAAATCAAGAATCAAATACAACTATTTGAATACTAACTTTATGTTGAACTTCCACAAAACTTGGGGCGATTTTGATGTAGCGGCATTGGTCGGTACAGCTACAGAGGATACTCAAAGCAGCCGCAACGCACAGTGGGGTCACTCATTTGAAGTTCCGGGTACTATCTCTTTCGATAATATCCTTAAGGGAAACAAAGAGGCAAGTGACAGAGTTAGCCACAAACGTCTAGTAGGTGTTTACGGTGAGGTTAGAGCATCTTGGAAAAACATGTTGTATTTGACAGTAACCGGCCGTAACGACTGGACTTCAACTCTTCCTACAGAGAACAGATCATACTTCTATCCATCAGTATCAGGTTCGTTCGTGTTTACTGAGGTTCTTCCTAAAAATGATGTTTTGACATTCGGTAAAGTACGTGGTTCATGGGCTGAAGTAGGTAAAGATACAGCTCCTTATACTACCAATACCTCTATGTGGGCTACCCAGATCATTAATGGCAACTTTGTAGGTATCGGTAACTCTTGGGAGTCTGGTCACAGATTCTTGAAACCTGAGAAACAGAGAGCTTGGGAGGTTGGTGCTGAGTTGAAATTCTTCAACGGCCGCTTGGGCTTGGATTACACTTACTACCAGTCTGAGACATCAAACCAGATTGCCTCTCCTCGTTTGGCACAGTCTACCGGTTATATCTTGTTCGCAATGAACTCAGGTTCAGTTAAGAACAAAGGTATGGAGCTGATGATTACAGGTATGCCTGTAGATACCAAGAATGTAACTTGGGATATCACTCTTAATATGGCAGGTAACCGCGGTACACTTGGTGATTTCGTAGATGGTATCAACTTTATGAAAGTTACTGAGGCTCAGCTTGGCGGTGTAATGGCTGCTGCTATTGCAAACGGTGGCTACTTCCTTGGCTTGATTGGTGAAAAATGGGTTAAGGCAAAAGATGAAAACGGTAATGAAACCGATCAATACATGGTAGATCCTAATACAGGTCTATACAAATATTCAGGTGATAATGTGGTTGCAAACCGTGAGCCTAAATTCACTGGTGGTTTGACAAATACTATCCGTTGGAAAGATCTGTCATTCTCATTCTTGTTGGATTTCCGCGTAGGTGGTGACATTTACAATGGTACACAATACTATTTGACACAGTTGGGACAATCAATGAGAACATTGGAAAGAGAGTCTGTTACTGTTGAAGGTATCAATGCTTCAACCGGTGAGCCTTTCAGCCAGACTTACAAAAGAGGTGAGTCTTATATGATTGGTGGAACAGCCCGTTCAGGTGAGTATATGATTCAAGAGTACTGGAATAACCATTGTAACAATGCAGATAACTTCATTCAGGATGTAAACTGGTTGAAATTGCGTTCAGTAAATCTTTCATACGATTTCACTAACTTGATTAAAGGTCAGAATGTATTGAAAGGCCTTACAGCTTCATTCTCGGCTAACAACTTGTTCACTTTGACTAACTACGAAGGTGGTATGGATCCTGAGGTTGCAGCAGTTGGTGCAGCAGGAGGTTCTGGCTCTGTAGGTATTGACTATTGCGGCGTGCCTGTTCAGAGATCATTCTCATTTGGTCTAAACCTTACTTTCTAAAAATTTAAAAGATTATAGTAATGAAAAAAATATTATCAATAGCTCTATCGCTAATCTTGATTTTAGGAGCATCTTCTTGCGAGAGGTGGTTGGATATAAACACAAATCCCAACAGCCCTAACAGTGAGAGTGCTACTGTAGAACTCAGACTGCCTTGGATACAGTATTACTATGCCTATGCATGGGGTGTTGCAAGTGTACGCTCTAACGCTACTACACAGATTATTACACTTACAAACAATAATCTTGGCCAGTTTGATGGCAATAACCATATTTCCAAACTTGCAAACTGGGATCCTCATCAGGATGTGAACCTTACACCTTACCAGAACTGGTTTGTAGGTTGTGCATGTAATATTCCTGATATTATCACAAAAGCACAGAAAGAGGGTGCAACCCATTATGAGGCTGCGGCTTTGGTTATCAAATCTATGGGATTCATTATGATGGTGGATTTGATGGGTGATATACCTTATAGCCAGGCTCTTTCAGCTGATGTTTCTCCTGCTCCTGATAAAGGCGAGGATGTTTATGCAGGATGTCTTGCAGACTTGGAGAGAGCAATCGAGTTGTTTTCAGAGCCACAGGCACAGGGTGCTACACTTCTTTCTGCCGGTGATATCTGGTGTGGTGGTGATGCAAGCAAATGGTTGAAACTTTGCTACGCTCTTAAAGCCCGCTGGTTGGGTAACCTTTCAAAAACTGACCAATATGATCCTGATGTTGTTTTGGACGCAATCAGCAAAGCTATGCAATCCAACAACGATAATGTTAAGATGATTCATACAAATGTTCCTAAAGAGGGTTCAGACCAATCTGTTATAAATTCACAATATTATGGTAACAGTGTTATCTGGAGAAATGCCGCATATGCTGGAAACGAGCGTCTTAACAGATGGTATGTAAACCTTCTTACCAACTTTAAAGGCTCTGGTGTTGAGGATCCACGTGCAGACAAACTTTTGCCGTTTATGATGACAAATGTAAAACTTACCTCTGACAAGATGTGGATTGAAAGCTATGAGTGGAGAAGAGACGAGGGTGTAAATCTTCAGGGAATTGATGAAGGATGGAAAATAAGCAGATACCAGGGTGCTGCTATCAGAGACCTGTTGACATACGCTTCTGCTGATACAAAGCTAAGCTATGCAAAATCTGACATCGAGAAATACTATGTTTCTGTAGATGCTTTTGTTGCAGCTGTTGAGAAATATTACAAAGGTGCAATTGTTGAGGATACTGAGAACAGCATTGATGTAACTTACCTTGCAGGTATGATGTATTGCGAGATTGCAGACCCTCAATATGTGGAGGATATCAAATATGTAAGCTATGCTTCAGATAACTTGGCAAATGCATATGGTCTTTCTGCTAAAGATATGAGCTGCTACTATTCTAACTCAGATGCCTGGACAAGAGATATGGGTTATGTACAGGGTACTAGTACTTTCTATGCAAGACCGGATTCAGATTCAGATATCATGACTTACACAGAGATGTGTTTCCTAAAAGCAGAGGTATTGTTCAGAAAAGGTGATAAAGGTGGTGCTTATGATGCTTATATTAAAGGTATTAAAGCTCACTTTGACCGCATGAACGACAAACTAAGATATTGGGAAGGTCTAGGATGCTGTACTACTGAGATGGGCTTTGATGTATCAATGACTTATGCTCCAATGCCTCAGTCTGAGATTGATGCATATATGAGAAGTGAAGCTGTAGCACAATCTGCAGCTGAACTTACAATGTCTGACATTATGATGCAGAAACTTATTGCAATGGGTTATGATTATCAGAACTGGAATGATATGCGTAGATTCAACTATTACGCAGGTAACATTGCTGACTATGGTGTAATCTATACCGAAATGCAAGAGCCGGTATACAGAACTTGCACAAACTCAGAGTTCGATTCTAACGACCAGTCTGACAGATTCTATGTAAGACGTTGGCAACAATGTTATTATGAAACAGACTTCAATACAACTGAGACTTTGAACTTTGTTCTTGAGAACTACGGTCAGTATGGTGTTGAGGGATTGTATGATAATAAGATCTTCTCTATCCCTGTATGGTGGGACTGGACTAAATAGATGATTTAGAAACTTAAAGATTCTACCATTAATAGTTATTTGTCAAGTATGGGGCATATATAATGTGCTCCATACTTTTGCATTTTTTTCATGTGTGTACACTGCGCAGGCAGACAAATGAAAGATTACTGTTGATTCTAAAGGAAATTATTGATAAAGAGATAATGAGGTATTTGTATTTTTATGTCAGTAAAATTTCTTTTATTAAATAATCTTACTATATTTGTCTACTTATTAGATACACTCTAAAGAGGGGTGGGGCGAAGCGTAAATATAACGTTCGTTTTTTTTGGATAAAAAAATGACAACAAAACTTAAACTCACATATTATTAACCTATTATTAACCTAAAATTTAATTTATGTTCATTCAAAAAATTTCAAGTCGATCTTTACGATTTGTATTGATGACAGTTGCTTCTATGATTCTATCTGTAGGAGCAATTTGGGCACAGAATGTAAATGTAAAGGGTACCATCACAGATTCTAACGGTGAGCCTATCATCGGAGCAGGAATCTTCGTGAAGGGAACAACCAGTGGCGTAGCCTCTGACATTGATGGTAAATATACTATCAGCGTTCCTGCAGACGGTGTCCTTAAATTCTCTTGCCTTGGTTACAAAGATTCAGAAATTCCAGTTAACGGACGTGCAGTTATCGACGTCGTTATGAAGGAAGATTCAGAAATGTTGCAGGAGGCAGTCATCACTGCTGAGTTCGGTATGAAACGTACCGCACGTTCAGTGGGATCTGCTGTTCAGAGCGTTAAGGCTTCTGATATTTCAGAGTCAGGACGTGAGAGTTTCGTTACTGCGTTGCAAGGTCGTGTTGCCGGTATGACCGTTACCTCTACAGGTGGTTCACCAGGTTCATCAACCAACGTTGTATTGAGAAGTATCACTTCAATTTCTGGTAGCAACCAGCCTTTGTACGTTATCGATGGTGTTCCAATGAACAACACAACATTTGACCCTTCTCAAGGTTTTGCTGTTGATGATGCAGTAGGATCAGCAAACTTGGACTTCGCTTCCCGTGGTAATGATATCAACCCTGAGGACATTGAGTCAATGACTATCCTTAAAGGTGCAGCAGCAGCCGCTCTTTACGGTTCTGATGCGTCAAACGGTGCTATCGTAATTACAACTAAGAAAGGTACAAAAGGAAAAGGTAAAGTTACTTACTCAAACTCATTCTCATGGGATAAGGCTTACGGTTATCCTGAGATCCAGACCAAATATGCAAACGGTATGTATGGCATAACCAACTTTTATAGCCAGAGCCGTTTTGGTGGTCTATATCCTGAGGGAACTAAACTTTACGACAATATTGCTGCAGTTCTACAGACTGGTTTCTCGCAACAGCACAATATTGCAGTAGAGGGTGGTACAGATAAAATTACCGTACGTGGATCAGGTGCTTACACAGATCAGAAAGGTGTTGTAAAGACAACTGACTTTACAAAATTGAACATCTCTTTGAATGGTAGAGCGGAGATTACAAAATGGTTGAACTTTGAGGCTAACTTGAGCTATGCCGGAACAACCAACACTAAAGCTTTGAAAGGTAATGGCGGTCCTCTTCAGAAAGCTGTACGTTGGCCTTTGACCGACGATATGTCAAACTGGCAAAATCCGGACGGTTCACAGCGCCAGCCAAACCTTTATACAGATACAGACCTTCTTAACCCTCTATTTGCTTTGTACAAGAACAGAAACTATGACGAGACAGAGCGTATGCAGGTAAACTTCAGTTTGAATGCTACTCCTACTAAGAATACCTTCATTAGAGCAACAATGGGTTGGGACGTTGGTATCGGTAACTATGAGTACCATACTCACCCTTGGTATGCTAACCCTACATCTTCTTCTTACGGAATCGGTTCGTACAACCTTACAAAAGAACTATGGAAAGACCAGGCATTGAACGTATTGGCCGGTTATAACAACGAGTGGGGCAAGTTCACATTCTCTGTACAGGTTGGTTACCACCAGCAAGAGAAAGGAACAGAGCAACTTTCTACTCAGGGTTCTAATTTCCAGGTCATTGATTTCTACGGACTTGCAAACTGTGATCCTGCTACCATCCTTACAAGAACAAGAACAAGAATGCGTAGGACTCAGGCTTTCTCAGGTCAGGTTGAGCTTGGTTTCAACAATATGGCATTCGTTACTCTAAGAGCAAGAAATGACTGGTCATCAACTCTACCTAAGAACAACAACTCATATTTCTATCCAGCATTGGAGCTTTCATTTGTGGCAACTGAACTTCCATTCTTGAAACAACAGACTGCTGTTTCATACTTGAAACTTCGTGGTGCTGCTGCACAGGTAGGTAAGGATGCATCTCCTCTATCAATCTACCCTTCACTTGAGGCTACTGAGGATTTGGGTGGTGGTTTCCGTTACGGTTACTATGGCCCTAACGAGAGTTTGAAACCGGAGATGACAACATCTTACGAGGTTGGTGCTGAGGCTCGTTTCTTGAACGACCGTATCAATGCAGACTTCTCTTATTTCTGGACAACTTGTGAGAACCAGTATGTAACAGCATTCCGTCTATCGTATGCTACAGGTTTCGTATTGAACAATATGAACGTTGGTACATTCAAGACTAACGGTTGGGATTTGCACTTGGACGGTGACGTTATCCGTGCAGCAAGCGGCTTCCGTTGGAATGTTGGTGTTAACCTTTCAGCATCTACATCAGAGGTTACAAAACTTCCAGATGCAGTATCTGAGTACTATATCGCTTACACTTGGCTATCAGGTAACCTAAGAAACGGTATCTCTGTAGGTCACCCTGTAACTACAATGACAGGTCGTGGTTGGGAGAGAAACAAGAAAGGTGATGTGCTTATCGATCCTTCTACAGGTGTTCCTATTGTTGATTCAAAATGGAGCATCATGGGCGACAGACAACCTAAATTGGAGTATGGTATCACAACCAACTTGTCATACAAAGGCTTCCGTCTATCAGCATTGCTTTCTGGCCGTGCAGGTGCAACTGTAGTAAATGCTACAAAACGTGACATGATGGGTACAGGTTCAAGCTGGGAGTCAGTGACTCTACGTGAAACCGGTTCATTTGTGTTCAAAGGTGTGTTGAAGAATGGTAAAGAGAACTCTTCTAACCCAACTATCAATAACATTGCTGTATCATACAATGAATATGGTTCTTCAATCTATACTGGTGGTGATGAGGACTGGTTGGAGAAAGATGTAAACTATCTAAGAGTATCTGAGATCCGTTTGGCATACAGCGTTCCAAGCAATTGGATTCAGAGAGTGACAAAGAACTTTATCTCAAGTGCAAACGTATGGATTAAAGGAAATGACTTGTTCACCATTACCAACTACTCTGGTATTGACCCTGTAGGTAACTCAAACTCTGCTGCTCTTGGTGGCGCCGGTGGTATGGGTATTGATTTCTGGGGCGTTCCTAGTCCACGCAGATATTCATTCGGTATCGGTCTAACATTCTAAACTAATGAAATTGATTATGAAAAAAATATTAACAATATTACTTTTGGCATCCTTTACATTAGCGTCTGTCAGTTGTGACAAATACCTTGATGTAAACAATAACGTGGATGCTCCTGACTACGTAGAGGCTCCTCTATACCTATCCGGAGTTCTTGCTGCTTGGCAGGGCACTTACTGGGATGGACGTGCACTTACCAGTTTGGCTAACATGCACGGTACTTACGGCGGTTATTCAGGCTATGCTAACCACTATCACAATTACGCAGGTGACTATGCTGCCGAGATGTTCCGTGTAACCTATTGGTTGCAGGGTGTTAACCTTGAGAACATGATCAAACAGGCTGAGGCTGACGAGGCTTGGACTTTGGCAGGTATCGGTTATGCTGTTAAGGCTTTCTCTTGGGATTTCGTTACCAAAATGCACGGTGACCTTCCAATGAGCCAGACTTTCCAGCCTGGTGTACTTGAGTTCCAATATGACTACCAGCCTGTTATTTTCGAGCAGGTAAGAGCATGGGCAAACAAGGCTCTTGAGTATCTTGAGATGCCTGACAATGCTCCATACGCAGATCAGGTTAAGGCTAATGACCTTATCTATGGTGGCGACAAAGACAAATGGATCAAATTTACACACGCTGTAATTGCAAGAAACCTTTCTGCTCTTACTAACAAATCTGATTTCCAGTCAAAATATGCTCAGGATCTTTTGAAACATGCTGCCCTTGCAATGCAGTCAAATGCTGACAATGCAACTATGGCAACTGAGGGTGGTGGAGCAGATGCACAATTCTCCAATTACAACAACTCTTGGGGTGTTTACAGAGGTGTTGGTTCAGACGGTATGTATGCTTCTGATTTTGCTGTTCAGGTTATGACAGGTACAATGCCTGTATATAATGAGTTGACTGGTGATAAACTTGATGCTGACGTTAAGGAGGGTGAAGATAATGTTGATCCTGATTTCCCTTACGTATTGGCTGAGGTTCAGTATGTGGCTGATACATCTGATGCTCCAGGTCACTTTGACCCGCGTGTTACTGCAAAGATCTCTACATTGGATGCAAGACAATATAAAGATATGAGCAACATTGACTCTATCAAGTCTTGGGTATACTATGGTGGTAACTTTACTTCTCAGACTGGTCCTATCGGTGATGCTCCTAACGTATGGGGTTCACGTTCAGGTTACAACTCAAGTACATCAATTGACGGTATAGGAAGATGGTTGTACAGAAACAACGCTCCTTATATCTTCATTACTGCTGCTGAGATCCAGTTCATCATTGCTGAGACACAGTTCAAATTGGGCAACAAGGCTGAGGCTCTTGCTGCATTCAAGAAGGGTATTGAACTTGACCTTGAGTTTACTGCACAATATATATATCCTGGTAAACCAAAAGTTTCAGGAAAAGATGAGAATGGCAATGATATTTATGAGGTATATGGTGAACTTCCTGGTGGTGACGTAATCACAGTTGCTACATTCAACCAGTTGGCAAAAGAGTACAAAGAGGGCCCATACGTAGCAGGCATTACTGAGAGCCAACTTACAATGTCTCACATCATGCTTCAGAAATTTGTTGCATTGTATCCTTGGGGTGCAAATGAGACTTGGGTTGATATGCGTAAGAACCACTATGATATCAAATACAGCGGTGAGTATCCATCTTTGAACAATGGTTGGACACAGACAACTGTTGACCAGAAATGGGATTCAGACCCTACAAAAGTTTACAAAGGCCTATATTTGAGACCTGCACAGGTTGAGAACAGAAGAGGTACTTGGAATGTAGACAATCAGGGTGCTCCTTGTTACAGAATTCACCCAAGATACAACTCTGAGTATATGTGGAATGAGGCTGCTTTGAAACAGTTGAAACCTATCTCAGGTACAGCCAAGAATTATCATACATCAATTCCTTGGTTTGCATATCCAGGTGAGTATCCTGAAAAATAACATTTGAAAAAATTTAAATTAGATTAAAATGAAACTATTAAAATATTTGACATATTCATTGGCTCTAATCTTAATGGTGGCATCTTGTGAGAAGCATGAAATTCTTTATGATACTACTCCAGTAGGCAAGAATGATGCTCAGTTCCAGTTGCACTATTTTGAGCCAATCAACAATGTTGCAGCCAATTATATTGACTCAGTATTTGTTAATGATGTTATGTATTCAAGCGTCAACGGTTCTGGTCAGTTGCTTCCGTACAATGGTGTACCTGGTGGTACAACCGGTAGGTTCTTTACTGTAAATTCAGGTGATGTAAACATCAAGTTCTACAGAAAAGGCAATCTTGTTTACAACCAGAATGTTACTCTAACACCTGGCAAGCAGAATGTATTTGTTCACAACTTGAATCAGAAACCTGTTGTTATTGACAACCAGAGTCCATTCTGGAACCAAAATTCAACAGAGGCTACTCCTGAGACTTTTGATACAGACTCTGTTGCTTCAGTAATGTTTGTTAATTTCCTATATGAGGATGCTACAACTCCATATCCTGGCAAGATCCAGTACCAATATGAGGATGCACGTACTAAAGAGTGGAAGAACCTTGGTAAGGCTGTTGCTTTTGGTGAGTCAACTGAGAGAACAAAGATTAGAGTTGTAAAGAGTGTATTCAACTCAAGCGGTTACTGCCGTGTTAACTACAGAATGCTTGATGAGAATGGCGACATTCTACAAGTTGTCAACACATCAGGTAAAATGGTTAACTACAGCGACTACTGGAATGCATATATCGGCAGATCTTATATGCACATTTATGGTGGCGTAAGAACTGCACAACCTGCATCTGCTGTAAAACAGTGGACATCTCTATAGGATAATCCTTATATCTAACAGACCAGCCTATCAGTTAGGCTGGTCTTTATGGTATATACTCAAAACATATTTTAATTATTATTTACCTTATGAAAAAGTATATATTAATTCTTGCGGCACTTATGATTTCATTGCCTATGATGGCGCAGAAACTCTCTAAAGAGGAGAAGGCTGCAAAAGCAAAAGCAGCATATGAGGCTGCAGTCCAGAGCATCAATGACAGGGCTTGGGTATTGGTTCCATCGTCATACACCGCAAGTGACGGTATGATTGAGAACAATATCAACAATGACAACTTCCTCTCTTGTGAGGGCAAGAACCTCTTTGCCCAGGGAAGCATTGTTTGTGACAACAAATACACAAACCTTCTTGAAGATTCTGAGTACACTGTAAACGTAGACAAAAAGGGTAATGTAAAGATGAGGATCATTGTAACCGGAAGAATGATGAAGGGTACATACTCAATCACAATGAGAGGCAACAACAATGTTGCTGATGTGATCTTCTCTCAATCTACCGGAAGTACTTTGAGATTTACAGGACCTATTGTTCCTCTAAAAGGTGCAAGCTACAATAAAAGGTCAAATCCTATGTAACCTTTTTACAGGAGAACGGTCTAACTGAAAAGCTCATTGACCTTCCGTTGATATACTCCAATGGAAGGTCTTTTTTTAGGGAATCTGCCTGCATTTTGAATTCCCGACAGAATAATTATCTTTGTTAAAAATACATCGTTATGTTCTACAGAATAAAGTTGTTCATTTTATCGGCACTCTTTGTTTGCCTGTCATCCGTTCTATATTCTCAGCAGGATACAATACAATCTCCTGAGGAGTCTTTTGAGTCGTACAGCCGTCTGCTCTCCCTTGAAAAACTCTATCTGCACACAGACAGGGAGGTCTATTGTGCCGGAGATACAATCTGGTTCAAGGGCTATTTGAAGAACAGTTCAGAACTCTCTGAATTTCCCGAGAGCAATTACATATATGTTGAACTGATCTCATCAATGGTCGAGAAGAATATCCATACTGGAAAAGGAACAGAGAGCGAGGATATAAGAGGCAGGGTAAAGGTCAAGAGATGGTCCAACGGCTTCAGCGGATACATACCTGTGCCAGAGAATCTCAATACCGGCATTGCTGTACTGAGGGGTTATACCTATTGGATGATGAACAAGGAGCCGGAGTATATGTTCAACAAGAACATAGAGATCCGCAACCCTATAAAGGATGATTTTGTAAAGGAGATGGTAGAGAGCAAAGTGTATGAGGAGAATAAATATATTGAGATAGGTGTAAGCAATCCTGCAAATAAGGAGAAAGAGAGTGTCAAAAAGGATATCGATATCCAGTTCTTGCCTGAGAGCGGAAGGTATGTTGTAGGGAAGAACTCTGTTATAGCATTCAAGGCAATAAATGAGCAGGGGCTCGGCATAAAGGTAAAAGGTACTCTCTTTATAGACCAGGAGCAGATCCCTTTTGAGAGCAACGACCTGGGAATGGGAACAATAACTCTAAATCTTCCACAGATGCCGTCAAAAGCGACTGTGCAGGTGACTGACCAAAGCGGCAATACCAAAACCCAGCAGTTCCCCAAACCTGAAGAGAAGGCTGTGGTAATAAACTGCAAACTTGATACATCCGCATTGTATGCAAACATATACAGTAAAGGTATAGTACCAGCAGCCAAGGCCTATGTAGTGGTCTATGATGCTTCTGAAATCTATTTCAAGGCCCCTTATGATATGCAGGATGCAAGGGTCAAACTGGAGTTTGACGACCTTTCAAGAGGAATAAACAACATTGCCGTGATTGATGATCTGGGCAATGTATATGCAAATAGGACATTCTTTGTTTTTCCCGACAAAAAAGTTGAAACCGTGACACTTGACAAGGCTCAGTATGGGCCAAAGGAGAGGGTGAGCTGTACCTTTGACCTCAAGGATGAGGATGGCAATCCCGTTTCAGGAGATTTCTCGCTGTCGGTTTCAGACAATGGATTTACCCCATATTCAGGAACAGGCCACAGCATTGTTTCGTACATGCTTTTGGGCAGCGAACTCAATGGATTGGTGGAGAGACCCCAAGAGTATTTCAATGAAGATATTCCTTTAAAGGAGCGCATCCGGAGCATGGATATGCTTATGCTTTCTCAGGCCTGGAAATATTATGACCTCCCTAAAATACTCAAAGGAGAGTCACGAATGCCGCTTTTGGGCCGAGAGTATACCCAGTCAATCAGCGGATGTGTAAGAGGATTCTTCAAAGTGGCAAAACGATCATACGTGAGTTTTGTGGCCCCTTCTATAAACTTTACCACATTTGGCCAACTTGATACCTCGGGATGGTTTGCGTTGAGCGGCCTTGATTTTCCCGACAGCACACAATTCATAGTCTCGGCCATTGGCCCGAATGGTTCGCAAAGACGCTTTACTCCATTTATGGATGAAGATATATTTGCCAAAATCCACTCCTATTCAAAATATCTCAAACCGATGAGTTATACCAATGAGTACAAGTACAGTGCATTGGAGGAGTATTACAGCACAGGAGGTGATCTTGTCTATTCGCTTGCGCCGGTATATGTAAGGGGTGTACGCACCAGTCAGGTAGAGAACATTTCGCCTCTTCCGCAATATCAGTTCAAGGAGGGACAATACAGGGATGCGCATGAACTCTCGGCATATAAGTCGTATGACCTCATGACCTATATTGTATCAACATGCCCTCCATTGAGGTTCGGTGAGTCTGAAGATACATTAAATGCTGGCAGACAAATAGTCTGCCGTACAGGCCAGATTGTGGGATCAAGGCTTCAGGTGGAGTCTGACGGCTGGATGCCGATCATTGTATTCATCAATGGTGTTCAGTGCAGCTGCTCTGATCTTGAGGGCATGCAGACCGATGACATAACAGGATTTGCATACCTGAAGGGGGCCGATGCCGCAAGGTTCAATACAAGCGGTACACTCTTCCCAAGAAGTGTGGTGATGATTGAAACCAAGATGCTGGACAGGCCTGCCGCTTCAAATGTCACAAGTGCCATGCCTATGGGGTGGCAGAGACCGGCGAGGAGTTATTATCCAAAATATACTACAGCGGCATCGAAGAGGGGCAAGGAACTCATGCGCTGTACTCTGTTTTGGGAGCCTGACGTAAAAGTTGAGGATGGCAAGGCCCATGTGGAGTTCTATACATCAGGACATTACAGCGATTATACCCTTATTCTGGAGGGGCTCACAGATGAGAAACAGCCTGTTTTTATAAAGAAAGATATTGTAAGGAAAGAGAATTAACTCTAATTTTGTGCCTCTAATTACCCCTTATATTACCGTTTGCCATGACAATTCTTGAACTCTCAACAATCATACGTGAATTATTGCAGTGCAATGATTATGTTACGCTTCCCTCTATGGGAACATTTCTTGTCGAGCATATTCCGTCGCAGATAGTGAATGAGGGCAGATCAATAACCCCGCCATCGTGCGAGGTCTCTTTTGACAGTTCAAGAACAGAAGACAATGAGTCATTGCACAGGCTCTCATCATGCTATTCAGTGAGTAGTTCAATCACCAGGGAGAAGGCTGAGGAGTCAATATTGTCGCTGATTAAGGAGATAAAGATGGAACTGCTGGAGAGAACATACATTGAGTTTCCGCAGTTTGGTACAATAAAGTTCTCTTCAGATTCGCAGTTCATTTTTGAACCGCATCCTATGTTTGACCCCTCTGCCCAGTTTTATGGTTTTGAAGAGTTGCCAATCAAACAATTGGCGGAACCGGAGAATGGTACAGCGCAGGAGTCCGCCACAGACAATTCGGAGAGCGGTAGCGGATTTGCGGGTGATTTGCTCGAGGAGAGCGAATCTGCAGAAAAAGTTTCTGCGGATGATGATCCTGCAAAGGTCGGGAATGTAACTGTTAGAGAAACCAATGAAAAAGGCAATGGTTTTCCATTGCCTCTATGGTCAAAACTTCTTATCGTTCTTGTTCTGCTTTTGGTACTTGTTGTACTTGCTGTTCTTCTCTTCAAGGATGAGCTTATGCCGCTTCTCGAAAAATTGCTCTATACAGAAGAGGAGCTCCGCTTCATTAAGGAATACGGACTATAGGCGTTTGCTGACTATTTCGTCTTATATTTGGCAGCCTGCTCAGCTATAAGATCCTTGTCTGCAAAATAGTTGATTTTCATTGCATCCTTAACCTCTTCAAGAGTCTTGGCAGCTTGTGCGCGTGCAACCTCAGAACCTTTGCGCAAAATTTCAAATACCTGAGGAATATCCTGTTCGTAAACCTTTCTCCTTTCACGTATTGGTGCAAGGAACTCCTCCATTATGTTGAAAAGGAACTTTTTGCAGGTGCCGTCGCCAAGACCGCCCCTGCGGTAGTGATCCTTCATCTCATCAAGGTTGGCATATTCCGGAAGGAATTTTGCAAAATGTTCAGTTGTGCAGAATGCATCAAGGTATGTGAATACCACATTTCCCTCCACATGGCCCGGATCTGTAATCTGCAGATGCTCAGGATCTGTAAACATGCTGTTTACCTTCTTTTTAATCTCTTTTGAGGTATCAGACAGATATATGCAGTTGCCGAGCGATTTGCTCATTTTGGCCTTGCCGTCGGTGCCCGGAAGACGGCAGCAGGTTGTGTTTTCAGGCAGAACCATCTCAGGAAGCACAAGGGTCTCACCATAAACGGAATTGAACTTATGGACAATCTCGCGGGTCTGCTCAATCATAGGGGCCTGGTCAACACCTACCGGTACAGTTGTAGCCTTGAATGCGGTGATGTCAGATGCCTGGCTGATAGGGTAGGTAAAGAAACCTACAGGTGTGCCCTTCTTGTTCTGGTTCTCTTCATCATCTGAAAAGCCTCTCATCTGAATCTCCTGTTTTACAGTCGGGTTACGCTGAAGACGCTGTACTGTGACAAGGTTCATATAGTAGAAGGCAAGCTCGCACAATTCAGGAACCTGCGACTGAATGAAGATTGTGCATTTTTCAGGATCAAGACCGCATGAAAGATAGTCAAGGGCTACCTCTATAATATTTTGGCGCACCTTCTCAGGGTTGTCGGCATTGTCTGTAAGTGCCTGGGCATCAGCAATCATAATGAAAATCTTGTCAAACTCGCCGGAATTCTGAAGTTCAACTCTTCTTTTTAGCGAGCCAACATAGTGGCCCAAGTGCAACTTGCCGGTAGGTCTGTCACCTGTCAATATAATCTTCTCCATATCTCTATTTGTAAATTCAAATTAAAATATCCCTATAACTATAGAGTCTGCAAATTTAATTTATATTGACAGATTTACAAAAAGAGCAAAACCATTTATGACTATCTTTGTAGGATGATGGACAGACGCAAATGTCTGTCGGGAAGCAAAAAATAGATATTTTATGGAAAAGATGAGATTTTTCAAGTTGTTTTTGTTGTTGAACTTTTTGCTGTTCACCTCTGTTCTGATGGCTCAGCCAAGACTCCAGAAGGTTCAGCTGATGGCGGTACCGGACCATTCTGATGCACTATACAAGTGTGGAGAGAAGGTGAAGATGAAATTGATGGCGTTCCATTGCGGAATGGCCCTAAACGGTGCCGTTGTAAAATATCATGTGAGCAAAGACCTTATGGAGCCGCATATCGAATCCTCTGTTGAGCTTAATGGCAATGAGGCAACAATTGATGTGGGAACCCTGAAGGAACCGGGATATTTGAGGGTAAAGGCATATCTTGAAAAGGATGGAAAGAGCTATTCTGTTCTCTCAACTGTTGGATTTGATACCCATAGGCTGGAGCCTACAGTAACAATGCCAAAAGATTTTATGGCATTTTGGGAAGAGGGGATCAAGATGCTGCAGAAGACAGCTCTGGATGCACAAATGGAACTTCTTGAGGAGCGTTGTACCAAAAGTGTTGATGTATACCACATCTCATATAAAAATATAGGCGGTTCAAGGATGTACGGCATGCTTACAGTGCCGAAGGCTCCGGGAAAGTATCCTGCAATACTAAGATTCCCCGGTGCCGGAGTCGGCGAAAAGGGTGGAGACATTGCCCATGCAGAGAGGGGGGTGATTGTGCTTGAACTTGGAATACACGGCATACCTGTAAATCTCAAGGGGTCAATATATAATGATTTGGGTAACGGGGTTCTTCTGAATTATCCTACCGACGGTCTCGAAGACAAATACACTTATTTTTACCGCAGAGTTTATCTTGGGGCTGTGAAGGGTGTGGATTTTTTGCTTTCGCTACCTTGCTGCAATGGTAAAATCGGAACATTTGGAGGAAGCCAGGGTGGAGCCCTCTCGATTGTTACATCCGCGCTCGACAGCAGGGTTGCGGCTACTGTAGCATACTTTCCAGCTCTCTGTGACCTTGAGGGGTATACACACGGGCGGGCTGGCGGTTGGCCACATATGTTCAAGAACGGGGCTAACTGTACCCCGCAGAAGCTGGAGAGTGCCAGATATTATGATGTGGCAAACTTTGCCAGAACTCTTAAGGCTCCTGTGTACTATGCTTTTGGATATAATGATATAACATGCGCTCCAACTACAACACGCTCCACATACAATGTCATTACTGCTCCAAAACAACTTATTATTGGCGAAAATATTGGCCATTGGACCTATCCGGAGCAGATGAATGCCCTTTGGGATTGGATAATTGATGAGCTTACTCGTTAGCTTTCTTTTTTTATATATCTTTGTGGGTTATTTTGAATAATTAGTGCTGATTCATATTTGCAGCCTCTGATTGTAGAATGATTGACAGAGCCACCATAGAACGTATACAGGATACCGCCCAGATTGTGGAGGTTGTGAGCGATTTTGTATCTCTTAAAAGAAGAGGTACAAACTATGTTGCATGCTGTCCTTTCCATCATGAGAAGACTCCGAGTTTTTCGGTCTCGCCAAGCAAGGGCATATTCAAATGTTTTGGATGTGGCAAGGCCGGTAATGCAGTGGCCTTTGTCATGGAACATGAACAGATGAGTTATGTGGAGGCACTCAAGTATCTGGGTAAAAAGTATGGTATTGAGGTGGTTGATAAGGAGGAGAGTCCGGAGGATGTGCAGCAGAGGCTTTACCATGAATCGCTGCTTATTGTAAATGAGTTTGCCAAGGATTTTTACGCAAAGAGGTTGTGGGAGAGCGAAGATGGTCAGGCTATTGGTTTGAGTTACTTCAGGGAACGCGGTTTTACTGATGAGACCATAAGAAAGTTCAATCTGGGTTTTGCCCCGAATGAAAAGAGGGCATTTACCCATCAGGCGCAGAGAGCCGGCTACAAGAGGGAGCATCTTACAGGTGTGGGACTTACCATTGAGAGGGAGGAGAGCGGAGAGCTTTTTGACCGCTTCTATGACAGGGTGATGTTCCCATGGCGCTCCATTAGCGGTAAGGTGATTGCATTTGGCGGCAGAACATTGAGGAGCGACAAGGCAATAGCAAAATATATAAACTCTCCGGAGAGTGAGGCCTTTGTCAAGAACCGTTCGCTCTATGGAATATATGAGGCAAAAGCTGCAATTGTAAAACAGCAGAAGTGTTATCTGGTAGAGGGTTATACAGATGTAATATCGTTTCATCAGGCTGGAATAGAGAATGTTGTGGCAAGTGGAGGAACATCGCTCACCACAGGTCAGATAGCACTGATAAAGCGTTTTTCAAATAAAATAACCGTTTTGTATGACGGCGATTATGCCGGAATCAAGGCTTCGTTGAGGGGAATTGACATGTTCCTCGAAGAGGGAATGGAGGTAAAAGTTGCGCTCTTCCCCGATGGCGAGGACCCTGATTCATACGCAAAATCGCATACAGCGCAGCAGGTGCTTGATTTTCTGAACTCACGCGAGGAGGATTTCATAGCATTCAAATACAGGTTGTTGAGTAAAGATGCCGAGCGTGATCCGATGCAGAGGGCAAGGCTCATTACTGAAATTGTCAACAGTATTTCAGTAATTCCTGATGCTATTGTAAGGAATGTATATGTGGAGGATACTGCACTTAGGCTGAATGTGCAGGAGGAGCTTTTGCAGCAGGAGGTGGCAAAGGTGAGACGTGCAAGAATGGAGAAGAGCCAGTTCCGGAGCAGGATGGAGGATGCGGGCACATTGGGAAGCCTGCAGGGTGCAGGTGCTTATGTGGCTGGCAGCACCGGTGCATACGGTGGAGCCGGAAGATATGGCAGTGTTGGGAGTTCAAATGGAACAGCGGTGGCCGGAGGTGGTGGAGCGGTGCTGTCGGGAGGCGGTGTGGCATTTAACGGACATGGCAGTGCAAATGGTACGAATATTCCATCTTTTGTAATTGATACCTATTGTGAAGAGGCTGAAAAAGAGATACTTTACTATCTTATAAAATTTGGGCACCTGCCATTGCATCTTGAGGAAGAGTTCCTTTATGGGGCAGAGGAAAGTGGTGAGCAGAGAGTCTCGGAGTATATTATGGATCAGTTGCAGAATGATGAACTGGAGCTGCAGAATCTGGTTTACAAAAATATATTCAATGAATATTTCGGGTTGGACTATGCCGATCCCGACAGAATATTCAAACATTTCATAAACCATCCCGACCCTGCAATCTCAAAGACTGTAATTGACATTATGGCCCAGCCATATACAATAACCATAGAGCAGTTCAACAAATCACTCATTCCCGAAAAGAATATTCTTGGAAGAGTGGTGCCCAAATCGCTGCTCGTCTATAAGGCAAAGGTTACTGCACAGGCGGCCATGAACTTGAGCCAGGAGCTCAAAAAGGCCCAGACGGAGGGAAATGCAGAGGCGTTGCAGGAGCTGATGATGCAGCTGAATACCCTAATGCAGGTGCGTAATATATTTGCAAAGGAGCTTAAAAGATTAATATTTTAAAATCATATATCAATGGAGAAGCAATTTAAGAGACATTTGGTAACATCGGCCCTTCCTTATGCGAACGGTCCTGTCCATATCGGACACCTTGCAGGTGTATATGTGCCTGCTGACATCTATGTAAGATACCTGAGACTGAAGGGTGAGGATGTCCTTTTCATTGGCGGTTCAGATGAGCATGGCGTTCCAATTACCATCAAGGCAAAGAGAGAGGGATGCACACCGCAAGATGTTGTAGACAAATATCATAAAATCATAAAGGATTCATTTGCTGAACTTGGAATCAGTTTTGATGTCTATTCACGCACAAGTTCTGCAACACACCACAAGACTGCTGCCGCATTCTTTAAAAAGTTGTATGACGACGGCAAATTTGTTGAGAGGGAGAGCGAGCAGTATTTTGATGTGGAGGCAAACACTTTCCTCGCCGACAGATACATAACCGGAACATGTCCAAAATGTGGCGCTGAGGGTGCATACGGTGACCAGTGCGAGAAGTGCGGAAGCACACTCAGTCCGGATGAGCTGATCAATCCTAAATCTGCAATCAGCGGAGGGGAACTTGTTAAGAGACCTACCAAACACTGGTATCTTCCGCTTGACCAGTATGAGGGATGGTTGAAAGAGTGGATTCTTGATGGTCATAAAGAGTGGAAAACCAATGTCTATGGCCAGTGCAAGAGCTGGATTGACGGTGGTCTTCAGCCACGCGCCGTAAGCCGTGACCTTGACTGGGGCGTTCCTGTGCCTGTTGAGGGTGCTGAGGGCAAGGTGCTTTACGTTTGGTTTGATGCACCTATCGGTTACATTTCAAATACAATTGAGTTGCTTCCAGATGAGTGGGAGAAGTGGTGGAAGAGCGAAGACACAAAGATGGTTCACTTCATTGGAAAAGACAATATTGTGTTCCATTGTATAGTATTCCCTTCTATGCTCAAGGCTTATGGCGACGGCTTCATTCTTCCTGAGAATGTTCCTGCAAACGAGTTCCTTAACCTTGAGGGTGACAAGATTTCAACTTCACGCAACTGGGCTGTATGGTTGCATGAGTATCTTGTAGATTTCCCTGGCAAACAGGATGTGTTGAGATATGTACTTTGCGCAAATGCTCCTGAGACAAAAGACAATGACTTTACATGGAAGGATTTCCAGACCCGCAACAATAGCGAGCTGGTAGCCATCTACGGAAACTTTGTAAACAGGGCTATTGTGCTTACACACAAATATTTTGAAGGCAAAGTTCCTGCACTTGGAGCACTTGCAGATGTAGATAGGGAGGTGCTTGCTGAAATTCCTCAAATCAAGGCCTCTTTGGAGCATAATTTGAGCAACTACAAGTTCCGCGAGGCTCTTAAGGATGCTATGAACCTTGCACGTCTTGGCAACAAGTACCTTACAGAAACAGAGCCATGGAAATTGGCAAAAACTGATATGGAGCGTGTGGCAACAATCCTTAACATCTCATTGCAGTTGTGTGCAAATCTTGCGATTGCATTTGAGCCGTTCTTGCCGTTCTCTTCTGCAAAACTTGTGAAGATGCTCAACCTTGAGAAGATAGGCTGGGCAGAGTTTGGCGGCAGTGAGATTCTTGCTGCCGGTCACCAGTTGAATGCTGCCGAACTTCTTTTTGCAAAGATTGAGGATGCCGAGATTCAGGCGCAGATTGACAAGCTCAATGCAACAAAAGAGGCAAACGAGGCCAAAGCTGCTGCCGAGAAGCCTGCAAATGCTCCGCTTCCACAGAAGGAGGAGTGTACATTTGATGACTTTATGAAGATGGATATAAGGACAGCAACCGTACTTGAGGCTGTAAAAGTGCCTAAAACAGACAAACTTCTGCAACTTACCATTGATACAGGAATTGACAGGAGAACAATTGTTTCGGGTATCGCAGAGCACTACACTCCAGAAGAGATGGTAGGCAAACAGATATGTATTCTTGCCAACCTTGCTCCACGCAAGATTCGCGGCATTGAGTCAAAAGGTATGATACTTATGGCCAAGGATGAGAATGGCAGAATGCGTTTTGTAACCCCTGCAGATGTTGTTGATAACGGTGCATGCATAGGTTAGTCTCTTTTCGGCATAACATTCGGTTGTGAACTTATAAAAAAGGAGAGCGGTCTTTGGATCGCTCTCCTTCTTTTTCTGTCAGGTATCAATCAGTTAGTCTGTGACATCCTTGATTGCTTCACGGATCTTTGCCTCAATCTCTTCGGCGAGCTCCGGATTGTCCATAAGAATCTGTTTTACAGCATCACGGCCCTGACCGATCTTGCTTTCACCATAACTGAACCAGCTTCCGCTTTTTTTGATGATGTTGAACTCCACGCCAAGGTCAATGATCTCACCAATCTTTGAGATGCCTTCACCAAAAAGGATATCAAACTCTGCTTTCCTGAAAGGTGGAGCCATCTTGTTCTTTACAACTTTAACGCGGGTACGGTTGCCGGTTGCATCCTCTCCATCCTTTAGTTGTGTGGTCTTTCTGACGTCAAGTCTCATTGTTGAGTAGAACTTGAGGGCATTACCACCGGTTGTGGTCTCAGGATTGCCAAACATGATTCCAATTTTGTCACGCAACTGGTTGATGAATATGCAACATGTGTTAGTCTTGCTTATGTTTGCGGTTAGTTTTCTCAAAGCCTGGCTCATAAGGCGGGCCTGGAGACCCATCTTTGAGTCACCCATCTCACCCTCAATCTCTGCTTTTGGAGTAAGGGCTGCAACTGAGTCAATTACAATGATGTCAATTGCGCCCGAGCGGATAAGGCTGTCGGCAATCTCAAGGGCCTGCTCACCATTGTCGGGTTGTGAAATGAGTAAAGTATCTACATTTACGCCCAATTTCTTTGCGTATGTACGGTCAAATGCATGCTCTGCATCAATGATGGCAGCAATGCCGCCTGTCTTTTGTGCCTGGGCAATGGCGTGGATTGCCAATGTGGTTTTACCGCTGCTCTCCGGACCGTAAATCTCAATCACTCTTCCTCTCGGGTAACCGCCTATTCCCAAGGCGTGATCCAATGCTATTGAACCTGACGGTATTGTTGAAACCTCCCAGTTGGGCTGGTCTCCCAGTTTCATGATGGTTCCCTTACCAAAATCCTTCTCAATCTTGTCTAACGTTGCTTGTAAGGCCTTTAATTTCTCTACATTAACCTCTACACTTTTTCCTGCTTCTGCACTCTCTTTTGCCATAATGTGTTTGAATTAAAAAATTAATAAATGCGCCTACAAACTTAAGAAATTCCTTTTATTATTCCGTAAATCTTTTGAAGAATTTTAAGGGTTTGCAACCATAATGATTTCTACATTCATTATATTTGCACTTGTCTGCCGGATAGGGTAAAACTTGACGGCAAAGTTCAACAGAAATCATCCTGAGATTGCAATTGGAGTCTCGGGATGCATATAAAAGGTCTAAATGATGGCAAAGCAGAAATTATTGGGAAATACGCTGGCCCAACTTAAGGAGATTGCACTCTCATTGGGTCTTCCGGCCTTCACTGCCAAACAGATGGCAGACTGGCTCTATAAGAAAAAGGTAAGGTCAATCGATGAGATGACAAACCTTTCCAAGGTCGCGCGTGAAAAACTGAATGAAAAATATATTGTTGGTATAGACGAGGCTATTGACATACAGGCTTCATCGGATGGAACCAAAAAATATCTCTTTCCTTGCCATACAGGCAGTGCCATAGAGGCAGTGATGATTCCAGATGATGACAGGGCCACACTATGTGTCTCATCCCAGGCAGGTTGCAAGATGGGGTGCAAGTTCTGTATGACCGGCCGTCAGGGTTTCAAGGGGAATCTTGATACTGCCGAGATAATATCACAATATCTAAGCATAGATGAGAGTGACAAACTTACCAATACGGTATTTATGGGTATGGGTGAGCCTCTTGACAACCTTGAAAATGTGCTTCGTGCAATTGAGATACTTACAGCCGACTGGGGCTTTGCATGGAGTCCCAAGAGAATTACCTTGAGCAGTATAGGTGTAATGCCTGCACTCAAGGAGTTCCTTGAAAAGACAAAGGCCCATCTGGCCATAAGCCTCCATGATCCGTTTCCGCAGGAGCGTCTCTCACTTATGCCGATGGAGAAGGCTTACCATATAGAGGATGTTATAAATCTAATAAAACAATATGATTTTACCGGCCAACGCAGGGTGAGTTTTGAGTATACAATGTTCAACCGAGTGAATGACACCAAGAGGCATGCCGATGCTCTGGTACGGATGTTGAAAGGGCTTGAATGCAGGGTTAACCTCATAAGGTTCCATGCAATTCCGGATTCACCGCTTAGCCCGTCGCCAATGGCAACCATTGAGCAGTTCCGCGACAGAATAAACAGCAGTGGAATTACTGCAACAATAAGGGCATCAAGAGGTGAGGATATACTTGCCGCGTGTGGAATGTTGAGCGGCAAGAAAGAGCAGGAACTGTAATTGTAACTTTAACTATAACTGTAACTGTAACTGCTCAACCCGGTTACTGAATCAGATAATGGGAAAAATGAATCAGAAAAGGCTCATTTGGGGTTATAGTGCTCTTACAGAAAGTGTTATTTTTGTCACATAATTAGAAACGGAGTTTTATATGAAAAATATTCTTTGCAGCATTTTGGCCCTATTGCTGGTTTCTCCTCTTTTTGCCAATAGAGGAGCCCTGCTTGAAGATAATTTTATGCTGCTTCAAGAGGCTGATTCAACCTCTGCAATCAAAGATCCTGGCTACAGGCCCAAGGTGGCACTTGTACTGTGTGGCGGTGGAGCAAAAGGTGCGGCCCATGTAGGTGTGATAAAGGCTCTTGAGGAGTCTGGTGTGGAGATTGACATGGTTGTGGGAACCAGCATTGGAGGAATTGTTGGAGGATTGTATGCAATGGGATACAATTCGCACAAGATGGATTCACTCTTCAGGAATGTTGACTGGAGCTATCTTTTGAGCAATAGTGTGCCCAGAAAGGATCTTTCATTTGATAAGAAACAGATGGATGATATGTATCTGTTCAAGCTCCCGTTCGCCACACTCTATGAAAGAAACAGCAAGGAGCAGCGCAAGAAGATGAGGGCTGAGAGTGATAATCCGGCCACTGCGCAGTTTCCGGCAGGTCTTGTAAATGGACAGAATGTCTTCAATCTTTTGACAACACTGTCGGGAGGGTACCAGGATTCCATTGATTTCAAAAAAGATTTGCCGGTACCTTTTGCATGTGTCGCCACCGATCTCTCTACAGGGGATCAGGTTATTCTTGATAAGGGTTATATGCCGAGTGCAATAAGGGCCACAATGGCAATTCCGGGCTATTTTACTCCTGTTACAATTGATGGGAAGGTGCTTGTTGACGGTGGTATGGTAAATAATTTTCCAACAGATGTGGCGAGGTCTATGGGTGCGGATATTATAATCGGAGTAGATATACAGAATGATCTTAGGACAACGGAAGAGCTCAATTCGCTTCCTCAAATCTTCAACCAGATAATTGGACTGATGGGTAATGACCGCTTTGAGGCAAATCTCAAACTGGCAGATGTGCTTGTAAAGCCCGATGTGACCAAGTATGGGATGTTCAGTTTTACCCCAAATGCCATAGATTCTCTCATTATCAACGGATATGTGGCTGGTGTGGCTGCGAAAGGAAGTTTTGCCCATATAGCGCAGCTGCAGCAGAAGTATCCGGCTGGAGGCAAAAGCCGGAAGTATGTGCCGGCGAGGGAGACCGACAAACAGAACTATAGGATAGGTGAGATTGTGGTGAATGGTGTAAGTGAATCAGATGCTGTATGGTTGTTGCGTAAAGCCGGTCTTAAGGAGAATACTTTGTTGTCGGGAGAAAATATAAACAGCGCCATAGATGTTTTTTATGGAACAGGGGCATTCTCCTCTGTAAGTTATAAACTTCAGAAAACAAAGATTGGAAAAGATAGACTTATACTTGATTTTGTGAAGGGGCCGGCCAATATTCTGGCTGTAGGTGCCCGTTTTGACAGTGAGGAGGCTGCCGCAATCCTGCTCCATCTGGGAATCCATACCAGAGATCTCTTCGGCTCAAGGCTTGCCATTACAACAAGGCTGAGCTACAATGCCTATGTCAAGGCAGATTACTCATACATCTTCAAAAGTTTCCCTAAAGTAAATCTTTCATATATGTTCAAGTCAACAGATATGAACATATATGACAAGGGGGTATTCTCAGACTATATGTCATACAATTACAATAAGGTTGAGGCTTCAATCTCCAATATCTATCTCAGGAATTTTGATTTCTCAGGTGGTGTCAGATATGAGTCATTCAACTACAAGCACTATCTGTCAAGTGCCGATGAGGTTACTAAGGATGATCTTGATGCAGAGAACTTCCTGAGCTATTTTGTCAATACCCGAATGGATAGCCGGGACAAGCGTATTTTCCCTTCAAGAGGTATGGCTTTTGATGCTGAGGTGGCATTTTTCCAGTCGGGATTCAATAAAGGTAACAGTTTCTTTACAAACTTGAAACTGAATGTGTCCGGGGCAATTCCCCTCTCCGATAGGCTGACAATGTTGCCAAGTCTCTTCTACCGTTCAATGATCGGTGATGAGAAGTATCTGCCGTATATGAATTATGCAGGTGGTTCTGAGTATGGCCGGTATATATCTCAGCAGATTCCATTTGTAGGAATCAACTATGCGGATCTGTTTGAGTCAAATATTATTGTTGGCCGCATTGATTTGCGCGGACGCATAGGCAACAAGCACTATCTGTATGGCATTGTAAACTATATGCGTAATGGAGAGTCATTTGACTATCTGTTCAATGATCACGGACGCGGTCATTGGGGCGCAGGAATAAAATATGCCTACGAAACACCTCTTGGACCGATCAGTGCCAACTGCCACTGGTCTGACTATAACAACAAAGTGGGTTTCTATCTCAATCTGGGCTACTATTTTTAATTCTGTTTTCCCGACAGGCAATTTATCTATTATTACAATCAGGTGTAACCATTTCTTGCAGAGATTATTATGAATAAGCAACAGCTAATGGAGCGTTTGATGGCAAGATGCAGCAGGTGCGAGTACTCTACAGGACAAGTGGCTGCCTATGCCCGCCGATGGCTCGACAAGGAGGAAGGTGCCGGTTCATCCATTGTTGAGGAGATTGTAGAGCGGCTTGTAAAGGAGAAATTTGTCGATGACAGACGTTTTGCTGCAGCTTTTGTACGGGACAAACTTAAGTTCAACGGATGGGGACGGCAAAAAATTGTATACAAGTTGCGCTCTTTGGGAGTTGACGACGTCATTATATCTGAGGCCATAGCAGAAAACTATAATGGCAACGGTGAGGGGTGTGATGCCTCAGCTGTGCTTGAAAGAGTTGTTGCCAACAAATGGAAAGCACTTTGCAGAAGGGATGAACGCAAAATGGCCAATGGTGTAGAAAAAGTGTCACAAATGCGCTCCGTGCAGGCAAGAAAGGCGGCTGTGATACGTTTTGCAATGGGCAGAGGCTTTGATTATGAGGCGATTGTAAAATGTTTAAATAACATTGTTTAATTGGGGTTTAATACGTACCTTAGCACTTTATTTTTAGGATATGATTCAACAGGAACAGATAAAGGATTGTAAAGAGAGGATTGAGGCCTTAAGGAGGTCTCTTTGACTATGATGCAAAGGTAGTTGAGGTTGAACGCGGTACCGAAAAGTCCACTGCTGCTGATTTTTGGGATGATCCCAAGGCTGCTGAAAAGTTTCTGAAGGAGTTGAGCGGTGTCAAGTATTGGGTTAATGCCATTGACTCGCTGACTGCCGCAGCCGAAGATCTGGAGGTGCTGTATGAGATGGCGCAGATGGAGGAGGATGCATCTATGGAGGCGGAACTTGATGGAGAGTATGCCTCTCTGGTTACAAAAATTGATGAGATAGAGGCCAAAAGCATGTTGGGTGAGGAGGGTGACAATCTCGGAGCCCTGCTCAAGATAAATTCCGGCGCAGGAGGAACAGAAAGCAATGACTGGAGCATGATGCTTTTGCGTATGTATACCCGATGGGGAGAGCGCAACGGTTACAAAGTCTCCGTATATGACGTAATTGATGGGGATGAGGCCGGAATCAAGTCTGCCACCGTTGAGATTGAGGGCGATTTTGCATATGGCTATCTCAAGGCTGAAAATGGAGTCCACAGGCTTGTGCGCATATCACCGTTCAATGCCCAGGGCAAGAGACAGACAACATTCTCTTCGGTTTTTGTATATCCTCTGGTTGATGAGTCTATAGAGATTACAATAAACCCTGCAGACCTTGAGTGGGACACTTTCCGTTCAAGCGGTGCAGGCGGACAGAATGTGAACAAGGTTGAGACAGGTGTGAGGGTGAGGCATATCCCAAGTGGAATTGTGGTTGAAAATACAGAGACCCGCTCTCAGTTGGATAACAGACAGAATGCCTTGCGCATCCTGAAATCGCATCTTTATGAGATAGAGCTTGCGAAAAAGCGTGAGAAACAGGCTGAACTTGAGGGGCAGAAGAAGAAGATCGAGTGGGGATCGCAGATCCGCAGTTATGTGCTCCATCCATACAAGATGGTCAAGGATTTGAGAACAGGATGCGAGACCTCGGATACTCAGGCTGTGCTTGACGGCGATTTGAACGAGTTCATGCGCAGGTATCTGCTGGAGAATACACGGCAGTAGTTGTGGCCGGCCGGATTACGGGTATTGGAAAGCAGATTGGGTTTTGAGCCCGGCACGACATTTATGTTTTGTACTTGAGGGTAATGCAATGATTGATTGCAGGCAGTGAAATGGCTGATTTGAGGGTAATGCAATGGAGAATTGCAAGCAATGGAATGATTTTTAGAGATTTATTAAATATATCATATAAAATAATATACTATGGAATTCAAATATCATGAGATGTTCCCTATGGGACAAGATACTACACAGTATCATCTTTTGACTAAAGATTATGTCTCTGTTGCCAACTTTGAGGGCAATGAGATCTTGAAAGTGGAGCAGGAGGGTATCAGACTTCTTACCCGTCAGGCTTTCCATGATGTTTCATTTATGCTCAGACCCGAGCATAATGAGATGGTTGCAAAGATTCTTAATGATCCGGAGGCAAGCCAGAACGACAAGGCTGTTGCACTTACATTCCTTTTGAATGCAAATGTTTCAGTTAACGGACAATTGCCTCTTTGTCAGGATACAGGTACTGCTACAATTGTTGCAAAGAAGGGTCAGAATGTATATACAGGCGGTGGTGATGAGGCTTCAATCTCTCACGGCGTTTATGATACATATACAACCGACAACTTGCGCTATTCACAGACTTTGGCTCTTGACATGTACAAGGAGAAGAATTCAGGAAACAACCTTCCTGCACAGATTGACATCTTCTCGGTTGATGGCAACGAGTACAAATTCCTCTTTGTTGCAAAGGGCGGCGGATCTGCAAACAAGACATACCTTTTCCAGGAGACAAAGGCTCTTTTGACTCCAGAGAAACTTGAAAACTTCCTTATTGAGAAGATGAAGACTTTGGGTACTGCTGCTTGTCCTCCTTACCATATCGCTTTTGTAATTGGCGGAACATCGGCAGAACTTAATCTTAAGACTGTAAAACTTGCTTCAGCAAAATATTACGATGCTCTTCCTACCGAAGGCGGTGAGGGTGGACACGCTTTCCGTGACATCGAGATGGAGAAGAAGCTTTTGAAAGCGGCGCATTGCCTTGGAATAGGTGCGCAGTTCGGTGGTAAATATTTTGCCCATGATATAAGGGTTATCCGTTTGCCTCGTCACGGTGCTTCTTGCCCTGTTGGTATGGGTGTAAGTTGTAGCGCAGACCGTAACATCAAGGGTAAGATCAACAAAGACGGTATCTGGTTGGAGACTCTTGACAGCAATCCTGCAAGATTGATTCCAGAGAAATATTTGAACTCTACCCATTCACACGGTGTTGTGATTGACCTTAACCGTCCTATGAACGAGGTTTTGGCAGAGTTGAGCAAATATCCGGTATCAACACAGTTGCTTTTGAATGGTACAATCATAGTTGGTAGAGATATTGCGCACGCAAAACTTAAAGAGCGTATCGACAACGGTGAGGGTCTTCCTGAGTACATCAAGAACCATCCAATCTACTATGCAGGCCCTGCAAAGACTCCTCAAGGAATGCCGAGCGGTTCATTTGGCCCTACAACAGCAGGCCGTATGGACAGTTATGTAGATTTGTTCCAGGAAAATGGCGGAAGCATGATCATGATTGCAAAAGGAAACCGCAGCCAACAGGTAACTGACGCATGTAAGAAACATGGCGGTTTCTATCTTGGAAGTATCGGAGGTCCTGCCGCTATCCTTGCAAAAGACAATATCAAGAGTGTGGAGTGTGTTGAGTATCCTGAGTTGGGTATGGAGGCAATCTGGAAGATTGAGGTTGAGAACTTCCCTGCATTCATCCTTGTAGATGACAAGGGCAATGACTTCTTTACCCAGATCAAACCAATCTGCTGCAAATAGAAAGAACCTATGGCCTGCCGTACTTTGGTGGATGAGTTCCCATGGCGGTTATCTCTATGCAGGATTCCCGAAGGCAGGCATATATAGATAAATGAAACACCCCTGAAGTTACAAACCAACGTACTTCAGGGGTGTTCTCTTTTCCTTAACCGTGCCTTCAGCACCTTCACTTACAACTTCAATTTCATCTACAAAGCCACCCTTTTTTGCGGACGAGCCCGGTTTCAGAAGGCGTTCCTCCACCAAATCACCGCTTTTTGTGGACGACTTCAGTTTCAGAGAGAGTTCTTCCTTAAAACAATCTTCTTTTGTGGATAAACCTGTCGGGAAGAGAGTTATTTCAAAACAACCTCTATGAGCACAGGGTTGGACTCTTCGTTAATGAGCGATGCAATCTCCTTCATCTTTGGTGAACTGTACTTACGGCTCAATTCCATGAATTTTCCGGCATCACAAAAAGAGAACATGCTTTTGCCCTGAATGGCCAAAGGCCAGAAAGGCATTCCGTTGTCAAGATCATTGTAAAACGCGCCACAGCCATTTCCGTGACTTGCGTCTGTTGCATCTTCATAAGGTTTAAGGAGGATTGCCCTGTTTTTTATCTTGTCATAAATCAAATGACCGTTGCCATTCTTGTCTGCATACTCGTCAAATAATTCGGGTATACGCATACTTAAAAATATCAGGCTCTTGGATTCATATTCAATGTGAGCAGAAATGTCATCTTCATTTCCTGCATTCTCTATCTTTCTAAAACGGCCATAGTCTACTGCCAATCTTGGAGTTATGCAGTTCTCTTTTACAATATATGCAGTATCTTTGAGCCAATGGGAAAATACGCACTCCCCATCATTAAGGTATAGTGAGCCGGAATAATACTCAGGTGGGAATTGTACCAATGCCCCGTTGGGCAGTTTCATTTTTAACTCTTTCTTTACAGGCCGCCTCAATTCCATCTCCCACTTCTTCTCAAGAGTGGAATCTGTCATCACCAACCATTGCTCTCCGTTCTTCTTATCCATGGTCAACAGATAAAAATTACCCTTGCCATCGTAGCCTATATTCTGAATATTTTGTGAATATGAGGTTACCATTCTGCCATTGAACTGACGGCTGGTTGACTCCTGACCGGCAAGGAACTTGTCAAATGGTATATCTTCCCATGTCTTGCCATCATCAAGGGAGTAGATGACGGCCTTGTTGCCGCCTTCAACCATTACTGCATTTCTGTCCTCCAAAGGAATAATTGATCTGATGGCCATAAACTCGCCTTTTGCCCTTCCCTTGGATCCTACATTTCTGATAAATTTTCCATCTCTGGCAAAAACATGGAGAGTCTTCATAAAATCTGAACTTGGAATGAAAATATGATTTTCATCCATTGATACATCGGTAATCCGGCCCAAAAGAGCAGAAGTGTCACTTTCAAGAGTATAATATCTGATCTCAGATGCGTAATCACTCAATTTGACCTCCCCGGCATTTTTTAAAGCCTCTTCAATGTCAATGACTTCAATTCCCTGGCTATTACTGCCGGAGTCGCTGTTGCAACTCCACAATATAAAGAGTGTTACTATTGTGAAGCATAGTTGAACAATAGGTCGTGCAATAATTTTTTTTCTCATAATGAATGGTGAACTGAATTAAGTTTAATCTACCATCAACAAATGTCAGATATTGTATTTAATGGAGATAGATATTTAAAAGATATATAAGTTTTATTGTTGTAATGGGATAATATGCTACAATTATTGGGCCTGTGTCAAACTTTTTTGGGGAGTGTAAGACTTTTTAAAAATACACTTTTATAAGTTGTTGATAATCAGATATGAAAAAATTGAAATGTCAAACTTTTTTTTATGGTGTCAAACTATATTTTAGTTAATTTCGTGTGAACAGGTGTGCCCGAACGTGGCAATAGTTGTATGGCTTATGCATATTGGGCAATATCTGGCTTATGATCTGTTTTTGGAGATGGGTGCCTGTTTATACAGGTATTCCTTCGCTCTGTTTCCGGGAGATGCAGTGCCTGGAGCAACATTTGCCAATACCAATGTTGCTGGAAAGTTCCAGTGTAGAGAGTTGCCATTTGCCGGCTGCCTGGTTTTGGGAGAAAATTCCGGGTCCAATCTCGGTTTTAAATGTAACAAGGTGGAAAAACTGGCGCAATTTTGTGTAAAAAGGGCGCAACACTCCTTTTTACGGATGTTGATAATCTGAGTGTTATGCTCCAAAAAGGCTTTGTTGCGGAGCAAAATGGCCCGGCAACCATGCGTGGAGTGGTTTTTTGGAAGAGCCTTTATTAAATTTGCAAGAGAGACGGGTATGAGCAATTTTGGGGGGATGATGAGATTGTTGTTTTATAATTGTCGGATAATCAAATAATTATATATGCTATGATTAGATTTTAAATTTTGAAGTTAGGTATGTAAGGTGTTAATTTTGTAACGTGAAGCAGTGCAAAGCCGAGTACACGACAAGAGCGATTGGGTGTGTAAAAGAGTGTGTGAGGCAAAGTGCTGGAGAGTAGGGGGTTGAGGTACAAAGTGATAAACGAGGTGATGAGAGAGGTGGAGAGGGAAGTGAAAAAAGAGAGAGGAGAGGAAATGGAGAGGCAGAGTGCTGGAGTACGGAGTGATGAAAGGAACCGAAAAATTTACAGAATTAACATTTTAAAGTTATAGATTATGAAAAGGATTTTTGATTCAATTTTGGTTGCAGTGGCTTTTGTTGTCATTTCTATAGTGGCGGTTTCATGTGGTGCGGGAACCGATGGAGGCAAGGCAAAAAAAGAGGTAGTTCCGGTATTGGATTTTGATGAGGCTTTGGCAAATGTTGAAGATGTCAAGTTGAGTGAGTTTGCCACTTCTGTGAGGTATATCCCGCTTGAGACCAATCAGGAGTCTCTTGTTGGTGGTCATAATATTGGCGATTTCCGGGTTAAGGATGGCGTGGGATTCTTCTTTAGAGCAACTTTCCAGGAGAAGATTGGTGTAAGGTTTTTTTCTCCCGATGGAGAGTTTATAAGACCAATAGGTGTAAAGGGCAGGGCAAAGGGTGAGTTCCTCTTCAACACTGTGGTTATACCATCCTTTGACAGGGATGAGATTGCAATTGGAGGTCCGAACGGGTTGGCTGTTTATACTTTGGAGAATGAGTATGTGAAGAATGTCAGCTATGATACCTTGAGCAAATATAATCCGTTTGTTGTGGGTTACAGTTACATAGGTGACGGCAAGTATGATGCAGTGGCAGGTTTGCGTATGAATGTAAAGGATGGGGAAGAGAATCTGGTTGTACCGGTGTTTGGTGAGGATGGAAGTGTTGAAAGAGTATTTCCTGTAATGGAAGAGGGGACACATGAATACAAGTTTGTAAACGGACCTGATGCCGGAGTGGCAATGAAGAATGTCAATGTTGGCGTAAGAAGTGATTTTGGTGGCAACTCATATTATTTAAGGGCAGGAACTGAGCATGAAGATACTCTATATATGTTTGGCAAGGATTACAGACTGGTTCCATTTATGGTATTTGATTACGGGGTATACAAAGCAGCAAGGGAGCAGGGGCTTTATCCAAATTACCTGCAGATATCAAATTCAATGATTGCTCAGATAAACGACACATATCTTTTCCCTATTACTGTACCTGCTATTGATTTCCCTGATTTTGAAAAGTTTTCAGAGACTCTTAGTAAAAGTACAGTGCTTTACAATCCTCAGAAATATCAGGTGAGGACTTTGAGCCAAGACAAACGTACCGGAATAACAGGATTTGTAAATGACCTTGATGGCGGTATTCCTTTTTATCCTGATGTAATTGAAGGCAACAAGATGTACCAGGTGATAGATGCCATATCATTCATTGATTTGGCAGCCTTGAGCAATTCGCCAAAGATGAAGGCAGTGGCCAAAAAGTTGGGAGAGGAGTCAAATCCGGTTGTAATAGAGGTGACACTGAAGGATTAAAGATGATGATTGTAGATTGGAAGACAGAAAGGTTGCTTTGTAGGATATATTATTGTAAATTTGTAGTTTAACTTAATTTGAAGAATTATATGAAATCTCCAGGAGCGTACATTAAGGCATTGTTGTGTGCATGGGTAGTGGCTGTTTCAGCGATTGTTGCACATGGACAGGAAGAGAGCCCGCTCATAAAGAAGAGACTCTCGCTTACATTGGATGATGTAATTGAACTTGCCAGGGAACAATCTCAGGCCGCTTTGGTCGCAAAGCACTCATTTACAGTAAAATATTGGCAATATAGAACATATAAGGCCCAGTTTCTTCCATCATTGAACCTCAGTGCGCAACTTGGTCAGTTCAACCGCTCTTTGAGGGCTTTGCAGGATGCAGAGACCGGTAGGACCAATTACATTGAGAACAATTCAATGACAAACTCCCTCAATTTGTCAATTGACCAGAACATACCATTTACTGGCGGTACGGTCTCTTTGTATACAAACCTTTCGAGGTTGGACCAGTTCTCTCCCTATGATGAGATAACTTATAATTCACAACCAATAAACATCTACTATAATCAGCCGATTACTGCTTTCAATACCCTCAAATGGGAGAAAAAGATTGCTCCAAAGGAGTTTGAACTTGCAAAGAAACAGTATCTTGAGAGCATGGAGGCGGTTACAATCTCTGCCACTACATATTTTTTCAGGCTTCTTCTTGCCCAAGGAACCCTTGAGATGGCAAAGAGAAGTTATGAAAACAACAAGACAATGTACGGCATCTCCCAGGAGAGGTTCAAATTGGGAACTATCCAGAAGAATGAGTTGCTGCAGTTGGAGTTGAGTGTCCTCAATGATGAATTGAAGGTGAGTGATGCCGAGATGAACCTTATGATGGCCATGACACAACTCAGGACCTTTATAGGTTTCAATGAGAGTGTTGACATTGACCTTCAGGTTCCTGGTGTGGCTGAAAATCTGATGCTTGATTATGACCTTGTTCTCAACAAGTCATTTGCAAACTCAACCTTTGGCCTCAGTAACCAGATAAGCCAATTGGAAGCGCAGAGGAGTGTGGCTCAGGCTAAAGCCAGCAATGGCCTCCAAGCGAGCCTTTTTGCCAGATTCGGTTTGAACCAGGTGAATGAAGAGTTGGCCAATGCATACAAAAATCCTATGGACCAGGAGGCTTTTGGACTTACCTTAAGTTTGCCTATCATAGATTGGGGCTTGGGCAAAGGTCGGGTGAAAGTTGCCAAATCGCAGCAGGAGGTAATGGAGTCTCAGATTATCCAGAAGGAGCAGGAGCGCAGGGAGGATGTTATGCTGCAGGTGCTTCAGTTCAACCTTCAGTCTGCCCAATGTGAGGTTTCAAAGAAGGCCGACAATGTCGGAAAGATGAGGTATGAGTCTGCCAGGGAGAGATTCCTTAACGGAACAATAAGTGCAACTGACCTCAATGTGGCCCAGAATGAGATGGACAACGCCACATCGCAGTATCTGACCAGTCTGCAGAATTATTGGACATACTACTATACTATCAGGCAGATGAGCCTTTATGATTATATAGAGAACAGGCCTCTTGATGCTGATTTTGAAAAACTAACCGGAGAAAAAATAGAGAAAAATGATAAGTAGAAGAGCAATTTCACAATTCAGTACGCGTGCGATAGCCGTAGCACTGATACTATTGGGCGCGTCTGCCTGCAAGAATGAGAGTAAAGAATCTGAACTTGAGGCTGCAAAGGGTGATTATGTTGCAGAACGCAATTTTGTGGATACAATGTTGCTCAAGAAGGCAGATTTCAATCTTGAAATTGTAAGCAACGGTAATTTGAGGGCGGTCAAGAAGGCCAATATGGTATTCAAGAACTCCGGAATGATTGAAAAGGTATTCAAAAAGAATGGTGATGCTGTAAGAAGAGGTGATACCATAGTTACCCTCGACAGAAAACTCCTCAAGATGAAACTTAACCAGTCACAGATAAATATGGAGAAGGCCGAACTTGACTTTACAGATAATCTTCTTGGATTCGGTTATGGAAAGGATACCGCCAATATTCCTGATGATATTGTGAGGATTGCTGCAATCAGATCGGGCTATCTTGCCGCAAAACACGAATTGGAGAGTGCCAGAATGGATCTTGCAAATGCTGCAATTGTTGCTCCTTTCAGCGGTGTGGTTGCAAACTGTAAGGTGAAGCCTTATGAGCAGAGCAAGGATGAGATATGCAGCATCATAGACAATTCTACCTTTGACGTTGAGTTCAACCTGCTTGAGAGTGAGTTGAATTATGTAAGGCCGGGCCAGACTGTAAAGGTGACTCCATACATTGATGCAAACAGTACATACTCAGGTATAGTAAAGGAGGTTAACCCTATGGTTGACGACAAGGGCCAGGTTAGGATAGTTGCATCTATCGCAAACAAAGGGGGCAAGCTCATTGAGGGTATGAATGTGAAGATCTATATAGAGAGCATATCGCATAATAAACTTGTAGTGCCAAAGAGTGCCGTTGTAATCAGGGACGGATATGACGTTCTGTTTACCTACAATGATGCAACTTCAAAGGCAGAGTGGGTATATGTTGATATACTTGAGTCCAACAGTACACAGCATGTTGTGAGAGGCAATGAGCAGAAGAATGCCGAACTCAATGAAGGTGCTGTGGTTATAACAAGCGGCAACCTTAACCTTGCAGAGGGTTCAAGAGTGGAACTCAAGAAGTAACAATACCTGCGCGTATTGCAAATAAAACGACTAACCATTTAAAGTAGAAATTATGATAGGCAAATTGATAGAGAGGCCTATAGCCGTGACTATGTGTATTATAGCCATCCTGGTTCTTGGAGGAGTGGCCATTGGTATGCTTCCGGTGTCACTTATGCCTAATGTAGATATTCCGCAGATTACAATTCAGGTGACTTCAAAAGGCTCATCGGCCCGTGAACTTGACCAGAATGTAATGAAGAGGCTCCGCAGGGAGATGATCCAGATTCCGGGTCTCAAGGAGATTACCTGTGAAGCCAATAACGGTGGCGGAACAATCTTCATGCAGTTTGAGCATAATACAAATATCGATTACAGTTTCATTGAGATAAATGAGCGTGTCGACAGGGCGGTTTCATCATTCCCAAAAGATATGGAGCGTCCTAAGGTAATCAAGGCCAGTGCAACCGATATTCCAGTATTTTTTATTGATATAACATCCGAGAACCAGTCAGTTGAGAGTTTTCTTGAGTTGAGCCGCTTTGCGAAGGAGGTAATATCGAAGAGGATAGAGCAGATACCTCAAGTGGCAATGGTTGATGTGAGTGGAGTGCTCGGCTCAAGATATATAATCGAGCCCGACAATGCCAAGATGAAGTCATTGGGAATTACAATTGATGATCTTGAGAATGCCATTGACAACAACAACATAACATTGGGTAATCTCTCAATCAAGGATGGCCATTACCAGTGGAACATCAGATTTGACTCGGAGGTGAATGATATAGAAGATATAAAGAACATCTATCTCAATATTCATGGCAGGCTCTATCTGATAAAGGATATTGCAAATATCGTTGAGGAACCGGCTCCTGCAGCGGGTATGGTGCGCTCAAATGGCCGTAGAGCAGTGACCTTTGCAGTGATCAAGCAGTCCGATGCCAGAATGAGTGACCTCAAGGTTGAACTTGACAAACTCATGGCGTCATTCAATGTGGAGTATCCCGAGGTAACTTTCAATGTCACAAGAAACCAGACCGAACTTCTTGACTACTCGATTGACAACCTCAAGAGCAACATCATTGTGGGTGCAATTCTTGCAATTCTTGTAATCTTCCTTTTCCTCAAGGATTTCAGGTCGCCGTTGCTCATCTCAATAACAATTCCTCTTGCTTTGGTGGTGTCGTTGCTTTTAATGTATCTTGTGGGAATTACAATAAACATCATATCACTGTCGGGATTGATATTGGGTATCGGTATGATGGTTGACAACTCAATCATTGTAATAGACAACATAACCCAGCGCAGGGAGCGTGGTGATGACCTCACTACTGCCATTGTCAAGGGTACGAATGAGGTCTTTTCTCCAATGTTGAGTTCGGTGCTTACAACCTGTTCGGTATTTGTTCCGCTTATCTTCTTGAGCGGTATTGCAGGTGCCCTCTTCTATGACCAGGCAATGGCTGTGGCAATAGGTCTGTTTGCATCGCTCTTTGTGGCAGTACTGGCAATTCCGGTGTACTACAGATTCCTTTACAAGAAGAATCCGGAGTTGAAGGAGAACAAGTATCTCAAGAAAATACAGATTGACTATGATGCAGTTTATGAAAAGGGGCTCAAATGGGTATTCCGCCATCAGAAATTGTCATGGTGCATATTCTTGTCATTCATTCCTTTGACTATCCTTACCTATATAGTCATTGACAAATCCAAACTTCCGCCTCTTACCCATACCGAGTGCGTGGTGGAGATTGACTGGAACTCCCCTTTGAACCTTGAGGTGAGTGATGCCAGAATAACTGAGTTCCTTGACTATTTCAGGGAGAATATAGTTGAGTCAAATGTGCTTGTAGGAACACAGGATTTCTTGTTGTCGCATACAAGTGCCATAGAGAAATCGCAGGCCATAGTCTATATAAAGGCAACATCGGCGCATGTGCTTGAGAAGATGGAGAAGGATATGCTTGAATATCTTACAAACAGATACCCTTACGGTACTTTTGGCATCAAGCAGGCTACAAATATCTTTAATCTCATATTCTCAGAAAATGAGCCGGATCTTGTGGCCATGATAAAACCAAGAGACGGCAGTTCCCTCAATCCTGATGAACTCAACAAGTTCCTTGGGGAGATTGGCAAGGAGATGCCTGACCTCTATCTGGAGCCGGTGTTGTGGCAGGAGCAGATAATGTTTGTGACCAATCAGGAGCGGATGGCGCTTTACAATATAAAGGAGAGTCAGATTCACTCGGCATTGAGCAGCGCCACACGTGAGAATACAATGTTCTCGATAAAGAACGGTTCATTCTCGATACCTGTAGTATTTGCAGATTCCGACGGCAGTGCAAATAATCTGCTGTCGCTCAAGATAAGGAGTGTAACAGATAATGGAGATGTCAGATATGTGCCATTGTCATATCTTGTAACCGAAAAGCGTGTAAGGGATCTGAAGAGTGTCGTTTCGGGTAAGGATGACAACTACTATCCGTTGAACATTTTTGCTTCTGACAAGGATGTGCCGACAATTGTCTCTACAATCAACAATCTGGCAAAGGCAGACGGAAAATATACAGTAACGTACAAAGGTGCCTACTATTCAAGCCGTGAACTCATCAATGAGCTTGTTATGGTGCTTGTAGTTTCACTGTTGCTGCTCTTCTTCATTCTTGCGGCGCAGTTCGAGTCTGTGGTGCAGCCGTTCATCATATTGTCTGAGATACTGGTAGACCTCTTTGGCGCCCTCTTCCTGTTGTGGATTTGCGGTTCGGGCATAAACTTGATGTCTCTGATCGGTATAGTTGTAATGTGCGGTATCATCATCAATGACTCAATCCTCAAGGTTGATACAATCAATTCATTGAGGAGGCAGGGATACGGATTGTTGAGGGCGGTGATGCTTGCCGGCAATAGGAGGCTCAAGCCTATCATCATGACCAGTTTGACCACAATACTTGCAATTGCTCCATTCCTTGTAAGGGGTGATATGGGTTCTGATTTGCAGTATCCTTTGTCGGTGGCTCTTATTGGAGGAATGATTTTGGGAACAATCGTGAGTGTCTTCTTTATCCCTATTTTGTATTACGAAATCTATAGAAAGAGAAAATAATGAACAGACTTCCGTCATTTTCGGTCATACTGATATTTATGGTCCTCATAGTTGCGGGAGCAGGAATGACTCCGCTTCTGAATATCCAGTATGAGCCTTCTCACAAGCAGAGCCGACTGAGTGTGAATTTCAGTTGGCCTGATGCTTCCGCCAAGTTGGTGGAGATGGAGGTTACATCAAAGATAGAGGGCCTTGCTGCCTCAATCAAGGGAGTTGAGAAGGTCTCTTCTGTATCAAGGAAGGAGAAGGGTTCCGTAGATATTGTATTCAAGAAGAGTACCAATATGGAGAGTGCCAGATTTGAATTGGCTACCCTTATAAGGCAGATATACAAAGGTTTGCCTGATGGTGTGACATATCCGGCAATCTCAACCTCATCTACCGGACGAGAGGCAAAGGCAATATTGACCTTTACTGTAAATGCAGATATTCCTACCCAGGAGATTGAGACCTATTGTCAGGATAATATAGTAAAGGCTTTGGGCCTTATTGATGGTGTGAACAGTGTGGACCTTACAGGTGCAACACCTTTCTTCAGGGAACTTGCATATGATCCGCAGATGCTTGATGCTTATGGAGTCTCCATAAATGAGGTAATGGAGGTGATCAAGAGCGCTATGGGTGAGGCCAAGATTGTGGGCTCCGTATCAAATGTGGGAATATTGCTGACCAATGACATTGACCCGGAAAGGCTTGAAGAGATTCCTATAAAGAGTGTGAATGGCCGTGTTATAAGGGTGGGAGACATTGCTACAATGTCCTATAAGGAGAAGGAGCCTACCATGTACAGCAGAATCAATGGCCTTAACACCATTAACATCTCCATCTATCCTGAGCCTTATGTGAATACCATTGATGTATGTGACAGGGTAAAGGCAAAGATGAATGAACTCTCATTGAAGTTCCCAGATAAGTTTGCCGTAATAATAGCCTATGACACATCAATTGAACTTCAGGATGAGATTGACAAGATTATTGTGAGAACTGTGCTCTCATTGATAATCCTGCTCCTGTTTGTGCTTGCGGTCAGCCGCAGTTTCAAATATCTGGCTGCAATTAGCATAGCATTGGCTGCAAATATATTCATTGCATTCATATTCTATGTGCTGTTTGACCTGGAGATACATCTCTATTCAATGGCGGGAATAACCGTTTCGTTGGGCATTATCATAGATACCTCAATTGTAATGGTGGCCCACTACGGGTATTACAAGAACAGAAAGGCTTTCCTTGCAATTCTTGGAGCCCAACTGACAAGTATAGGAGCCCTTGCTATAGTATTCTTCCTGCCTGATGATATTAAGGCAAATCTGGTGGATTTTGCGGCTGTAATCATTATAAACCTTGCAATTTCGCTGGTTGTCTCTTACTTGCTGATTCCTGCACTGGTTGATACCATGCATGTATCGGAGCGACAGAGTATCTCGGGACTGAAGAACAAGAGGGGTATTATAAAATTCAACAGACTGTACGGACGCTTCATAATGTTCGGCAAAAGGCACAAATGGGCAACCTTTGTAATTGTGGTATTGCTCTTTGGTCTTCCGGTAGACAAACTCCCTACAAAAATGGAGTATGAGAAGGGTACCGACAGCACCTTTGTGGATCTCTACAACAAGACATTCGGCAGCCAGTTCTATGTGAGCAACATGAAGGATATTGTGGAGAAGTCACTTGGCGGTACCATGAGGCTTTTCAACAAGCGCTCGGCCGGTGCCGGTTTTGGCGGCAGCAGGACACCTGCCCGTCCGGTACTCTCAATCAATGCCTCCCTTCCCGACGGCTGTACAATCGGACAGTTGAATGAGATTGTGATGGGTATGGAGAACTATCTCTCCCAATTTGATGAGATAGAGAGATTCACCACTCAAATAACAAGTTATAAAAATGCATCAATCGAGGTGCGTTTCAACAAGGATATTGAGAATTCATACATTCCTCTGATGATCAAGAGTGAGGTAATTGCAAAGGCTAACGATTTTGGCGGAGCCAACTGGAGTGTGAGGGGTCTTGATGACCAGATGTTCAGCAATGTCATTGGAGGCGGATACAAGAACCAGCAGATAACGCTCACCGGTTACAATTATGATGAACTCTACAGGTATTGCCAGATCCTGGCCCAGAGCCTCTCAAACAACGGCCGTGTGCGTGATCCTGGTATTTACGGCAAAGTGGGCTGGGGCAATTCACTCTCGATGTTTGAGTATGTGATTGATTATGACAGACACAAACTTGCCTCGTACAACCTCTCATTGAGGGATGCCTTTTCAACTTTGAGCGAGCAACTTTATAGCCAGGCAGCGGGTGTCTACTATGATGAGAACGGCAATAAGATGGATGTAGTGCTCTCTTCCAGAAATAAGGATGTTTTTGATGTCTGGAATTTGAAGAATGAGTATATAGCGGTAGGCGACAAAAAGTTGCGTTTCTCTGATATTGGCCAGATCACTAAAGTGAGCAGCGGTAATGACATCTACAGGGAAGACCAGCAATACAGACTTGTAGTGGCGTATGACTATATTGGAACTACCGAGCAGTCCAACAGGTTGCAGAAGAGGGAGGTGAAGAAGATGAACGAACAGATTCTTCCGATTGGTTACAAGGCCGAAGGCTCCTCAAACAGAGGTTGGGGCGACAGAGCCGGCCTGAAGCAGTTTGCCATGATCATGCTTAGTGTTGCAATCATCTATTTTGTATGTGCGGTACTGTTTGAATCACTTGTGTTGCCATTGGTTATAATTGGCCTTATTCCGGTATCAGTCATAGGTGTGTATGTAATATTTGCAATTACCGGATGCCGGTTTGACCAGGGTGGATTTGCCTCGCTGGTGATGCTGGCAGGTATAGTTGTAAATGCAGGTATATATGTTGTAAATGAGTACAGAGTCCAGATGAGTGAGAAGAAATATAGGGGTTTGAACCTTTATATAAGGGCTTTCAACCATAAGATCATCCCTATATTGCTTACAGTGCTCTCCACAGTTCTTGGCCTTATTCCATTCTTGATGGATGGCCCATCCGAGGCGTTCTGGTTTGCCTTTGCAATTGGAACAATGGGCGGTCTGCTCTTCTCATTGATAGCATTGGTTATTATTATGCCTATATGGACCCCTCTTTTGAAGAAGGGAGAGAGAATATAGTTTGGTTAGAAGGAGGATTTGTGAAGGAAGGAGAATCCCCACAGTGGTGTAGTTCATACAACTCTGTGGGGATTCCCAATTTATATCCGGTCTCCAGTCTGGAGAGATGCACCTATACAATCATACCTTTAAGTTCGCAGCCGTTGTATTTGCCGTTCTCGATGGTATGCTGTCCGTTTACAATCACATGCTCAACACCTTTACCGAACTGGTGAGGATTGCTGTAATCTGCAGTGTCAATGATTGTTTCAGGATTGAATATTACAATGTCAGCAGCATAGCCAGGGGTAATGAGACCTCTATCCTTCAAACCGATTCTTGAAGCAGGGAGCGCAGTACATTTGTAGATACCTGTAGCAAGGTCACAGATCTTGTCTTCCCTGATATATTTGCCAAAGAATCTCTGGAATGTTCCGTAAGAGCGTGGATGAGGAATTGATGAACCAAGAGGGCCTTCAGGAGAGTATACGCTGCCGTCTGAAGCAGGCATTCCAAGTTCGTGGGCAAGGAACATCTTCACATTATCCTCAGTCATTGCAAAACCTGCCATCTGTACGCCAAGATTCTCAGAAATGAGCAGATGTCTGATCATTGGCCATGGATCCATACCAGAAATCTTGCAGCACTCCTCTATATTCTTTCCTGAGTACGCGGCATTTTCTGCATTTCTGCAGGCTGCTATAAGAACATTCTGAGGACCTCCGAGACGTTTTACCCTGCTCTCGGCATAGGCTCCTATCTTGTCACTCAATGTCTTGTTGTTCAATCTCTTCAAAATATCCTCATCTGAACCGTCTCTCAAATCCAAAGGAATGAATGATGTCAAACCTGTTGAAAAAGCAACGTATGGGTAGCGGTCAAAGGCAACATTTATACCCTCTTTACGTGCCTCTTCAATGATCTTGAGCATATTAGGACCTTTGTGCCAATTGGCAGCATTTTGGGCTTTAAGGTGAGAAATCTGCAATCGTACACCAGATTTGCGGGCAATGTCAATGGCCTCCATTATTGACTCTTCAACCCTGTCATCCTCATTTCTCATATGGATTGCAAAGAGACCGTCATGTTTTGCAACAACTTTACACAACTCAACAATCTCTTCATTGGTAGCATAGGATCCCGGAGCATACTCAAGTCCGCATGACAGGCCAAGGCTTCCCATCTCCATCTCTTTGTCAAGTATGCCACACATCTTTACAAGCTGTTCAGGAGTTGCTGCCACATTATTGTCTCCTACAACAGCAGAGCGCAACTGGCCCTGGCCGGTATAACTCTTGTAGTTTATGCCAATCTTCTTATCTTTCAATGCAGCGTAGAAGCCGTCAATATCTTGCCAGAAGGGGTATCCGAATCTTGACTGGCCTTGTTTTGACGCAAAATACTCATCTGAGTATGGGAATGGAGAGTCGCCGCAGTTGCCGCCTATATCGGTTGTTACACCCTGATATATACGGCTGTCACCAAGAGGTGCCTGTAAAAGGTTTGTGTCTGTATGTGTATGGATGTCAATGAATCCTGGAGAGACCGCCAATCCTTGTGCATCAATCAGTTTGTCGCAGCTCTTGCCAATCTTTCCAATTGCAGCAATTTTACCATCTCTGATTCCAATGCTGCCATTGATTGGAGCTTTGCCGTCTCCGCAGTAGATTACGCCATTTGCTATGATTGTATCAAACTGCTCTTTGGTTGTGCAGCCTGCAATGAAACTGCTCAACCCGCCACCGCCTATGATTGCAGCGCCGGAAACCATACCGGCAGCCATGGATGTTTTCAAGAAACCTCTTCTGGAGATCTTCTTGTCCTCCTTAATAATGCTGTCCAATGATTTTTCTTTACTCATAATGTATTGTTTTAAGTGTTGTTTTCCATCCTTTATACCGCTTCTCCACTCCATTGTCCGTTGCTTTGCAGTCTGCCTGTTGCAGTATCATCTGGCACTCCCGACAATCATCTTTTTCAATCCGGGAGTCTCGTAGCTCTTCATGTTCTCCTGCTCGCCATAAATCAGCAGTGCCTCCATATTGGGAGTTGCCGCCAGAATCTGCTTTGCCTTTTCAAGACCTACAACCATGAAGTAGGTTGCATATCCGTCGGCTATGGTTGCATTTTCAGCGATTACGGTTGCACTCAGCAGTGTGTGCTGCACAGGACGGCCTGTTTCAGGATCAATGGTATGTGAATACTTTTGGCCCTCTTCACTTACATAAAATTTTCTGTAGTTGCCGGAAGTTACCAAACCTCTTCCCGACAGCTCTATCACAGCCTGAATCTCCTCTCCGGGAATAAAGTTGCCGTCCCTTGGCGCATCGATTCCGACTCTCCATTCTCTGCCCTTGGCATTCACACCCTTGCAATAGATCTCGCCACCAATCTCAAGAAGATAGTTCTCAATGCCCATGCCATCAAACTGCCTGGCAAAGTAATCGGCAGTGTAGCCTTGGGCAATTGCATTGAAATTCAAAGTTATGCGAGGATCTGATTTTACCAGGGTACTGTCGGGAGAGATGTGTACCTTCTCCATTCCGACAAATTGTTTTATGCTGTCAATTTTCTCTTGGGTTACCGGCACTTTGTTCTTGAAACCGAAACCCCAGATGTCAAACAGCGGTGCCGCAGATGCATCTACAGCACCATTGCTCTCTCCATATATCTGTCGGGCATAATTGAACACGTCGAGAAATATTTTGTTGAGCTTCGGATTCTCACCACGGTTGATCCGGGAGAGGATAGATGTGGTGTCATAACCCGAAACTGCCTTGTTGATCTGGTCGAAGTAGAGGACAATATTCTCCTGAACATTTTTTTTAAGGCTGTCAGGATTATTGATATTGGCTGGAATAGAGTAGGTTATATGATATGTACTACCCTGCGCAAAACCGTCAACTGACAGATATTCAGCATTTTTTTTGCAGCATGAAGATAGCAGCACAATAAGAGTCAAAAGGGGAAATAGTGTTTTCATTTGGTGGCACGATTTTAGTACAAATGTAGAAAAAATATCAAAATGTTGTTTTACGTACAAAAAATATGCATTTTTGCACTTATTTTTTAAAATTCAGGATTGATGAAATTTGAAACAGAATCAATATTTTCTGCAGGTCTCAGTAGGTTGGGAAAAATCAGATTTATAGTATTTTGCAGTTTGGTGCTTTCAGTGATGCTCGGAGCGTGCAAGAAGGATGAAGAGGAGGAGTCAAAGCCATTTGTCAGTGGAGAGTTGTCTTATGCGCTTCCGGAGTACGCCCTTGTTGGCAAAACATTCGATTTGTATGCCATTGGAACACTTGATCCGAGCGATGTCTCCTATATGTGGACATCACAGTACCTGCTTGAAGATACAGTAAAGGGTTCATATTGCCAATTGACAATTCCGGATACACTCGGAACATTCAGTATAACTCTTACAGCGCAATATGAAGGTTACTACGACAAGACTGTAACCAAGTTTGTAACAGTCATCAACCCTGATATAAACTCCGGTTCATTGACAGGCATCTCATATCAGAAACCCTATACCTATGCTGTTGATGAGAGGGACGGCAAGCAGTATCCTGTAAGCAAAATAGGAAATCTTTACTGGTTTGCGAGAAATCTTGATTGGGATGGTGCAGGAAGTCCATATGTCAGGGCAGAGGCAATGGGGCCTATAACAGGAAGACTCTATACCTGGAGTGATGCTACCGGCGGAGTTGCCTCTACAGGATTGGGCAATGGTCCTCAAGGAGCCTGTCCTGAGGGATGGAGCGTTCCTACAAATGAGGATTGGGAGGATTTGGCTAATGCTCTTGATAATGGCAATGAGCACAAGTTTGATACAAACTGGTCGGATTTGGGAGAGATGCTGATGGTGGAGGCAAAGTTGAATGGCGTGAAGATGTGGCCTTATACTCCTGATTGCACTCCTCAGAACAAGTTCTATTGGAATGCACTTCCTGGAGGCAACTGTACAAATGACTACAACCACTACAGCAACCTGCTCTCTTATGGTTTCTGGTGGAGTTCATGTGAGGCAAGCTCTTCAAATGCCTGGTACAGGTACATCTATTTTGCGCAGCCCCATTTTTATTTCAACTATACCGACA
>JAEIGA010000753.1_pt1 | contig 48177 bp, 39 predicted proteins | sample 9270691 | NCBI WGS metagenome assembly JAEIGA01 (sample SAMN17057246, study PRJNA624740) | gut metagenome | biome: biome; isolation source: fecal sample | host: Bos grunniens | place: China: Xizang | collected 2019 | reverse complement strand
TACGTCGCTACGCTCCTCAGAATGACATTCGAAGATTCTCACGTCGCTGCGCTCCTCAGAATGACAGAGGGGCTGCGCTTCTCAGAATGACATTCGGAGATTCTTACGTCGCTGCGCTCCTCAGAATGACAGAGGGGGCGGCGCTTCTCAGAATGACAGAGGGGCTGCGTTCTTCTGAATGACAGAGGGGCGGCGTTCTTCTGAATGACAGAGGGTGTTATTTCTTATAGTTGGTTTCGTAAAAGCGTTTTTTGGTGACGATACCAGGGAAAACCTTCTTGCGGATGCGGATTTCCACAGCTGTGCCAAGCTCTGTATATGCCTTGTCCACCATCGCAACGCATACGCTGCGGTCTGTAGAAATAGAGCGGTATCCGGTAGTCACGACACCGACCTGTTCACCATTCACCTCGACCGGATATCCGGCGCGAGGTATGGCTTTGTCCTGAAGCTCGATACCGACAATCTTACGGGCCAATCCTGCCTCTTTTTGCGCAACCAGAGCATCGCGTCCGATGAAGTCCTTCTCCTTGATCTTTGCAAACATTCCGAGTCCGGCCTCAAGCGGAGTTATCTCATCGCTCAGCTCGTGACCATAAAGAGGAAGTCCTGCCTCGAAACGGAGGGTATCACGACAGCCAAGTCCGCAAGGGGTCACGCCGGACTGAAGCAATATATCCCAGATTTCATTGATTGCCTCGTGGGTACAATATATTTCAAAGCCGTCCTCACCTGTATAACCAGTGCGGCTGACTACCATACGGGCGTCTTTCCACTGTGCTTCATAATAAGTATAGAAACCCAGTTCAGCGGCAGGAGCAAGGCCGAGGGTTTCCACAGCGAATTTCTCAGCCTCAGGGCCCTGAAGGGCAATTTCGCCCCAGGAATCAGATGCATTCACCACTTCGACCTCGTAGCCTTCCTTCTGGGCGCAGATCCATTCGTAATCCTTGGCAATATTGGATGCATTCACCACGAGAAGATATTTGTTCGGTTCAAATTCCTTGTAAACCAGGAGATCGTCTACAACGGTACCGTTCGGATATAGCATCATTCCATAAAGAATCTTTCCGTCAGGAATACCGGATATATTATTCGAGAAGATATGGTTCACGAATTTCTCGGCATCAGGTCCGCTGACGAAGATTTCTCCCATATGAGATACGTCAAACATTCCGGCACGATGACGGACGGCATTATGTTCGTCAGTGATATTGGTATACTGAATCGGCATTATGAAGCCGCCGAAGGGGCTCATCTGTGCTCCGAGAGCTATGTGCTTACCGTAGAGACAGGTTTTCAAGAGGTTTTCTTCCATAATTATGTATCAGTGTTACAATCAAGTGGTAAAATCATTCAAATTTAATCAAAAAATAATCAAACGAGCAATATCAAAAAGAAAATCCCCGAAAGATTTTCCAACGAAACCTTCCGGGGTGCCCCAATTATATACTAACTAATTATTGAAGCAGATTTTCAGGGAGAACCGGCATTGCACCGTTCTGAGTACATACATAAGCCGAAACCTCTACAGCCCGCTTATGTGCTTCAGGAATACTTTTTCCCTTCAATATCGAAGCGATAAATGATCCTGTGAATGAATCACCTGCACCTACCGTATCAGCAACAACAACCTTAGGAGTATTCTGGAATGACATTTCACCTGCGCTGAAGACATAACTTCCTTCGGTTCCGCACGTGAGTATGAGCATCCTGAATCCATAGTCATTGAGGAGCTTCTTGCAGGCTTCTTCCTGTGAAAGACCCTGACATCCGAACATTTCAGAGACCACTATAAGCTCTTCATCATTGATCTTCAAGACATTGCATTTAGCAAAGGAGTTCTCAATCGTCTCTTTGCAATAGAAATGCTGTCTGAGATTGATATCGAAGATCTTGTAAGTGTCATCAGCATCAGGCATAGCATCAAGGAAGCGGTTGATAGTAGTTCTTGAGACTTCGCTTCTCTGAGCAAGCGAGCCGAAGCATACTGCCTTGCAGCTCTTCGCGAGTTCGTCGAGCGCTGAAGAATAAGGAATATTATCCCAAGCTACATTCTCCATAATCTCATAGCAAGGAATACCTTTCTCGTCAAGAGTTACCTGAACAGTTCCTGTAGGATACCCTACTGTGTCAAGCCTGTATGCAAGTCCTCTCTGATCGAATTTCTCCTTGATTTCACGGCCAAGCTGATCGTCACCTACAGCACTTACAGCAAGCGATCTGAAGCCGAATTGTCCTACGTGATAAGCGAAGTTAGCCGGAGCTCCACCAATCTTTCTTCCTTCAGGCAGGCAGTCCCAGAGTGCCTCACCCATTCCGACAATATATTTCTCCATAATTATCTTGCCTTTTTAATCAAGAATGTATAAACCATCAGATAGACAGCACCTACTGTCATTACAGCCACACTGCCGTTCTGTCCCATCATATCAGCAGCATATCCCATTGCAAGAGGGAAGATCGTACCGCCGAAAAGTCCCATAATCATAAGTCCAGAAACGGCATTCTTCTGTTCTGGTTCATTAAGGAGAGCCTGAGAGAAGATGATCGAGAAAATGTTGGAGTTGCCGAAGCCGATGAGAGCGATGCAGGCATAGAGGAGGATCTTGGTGTCAGCGACAAAGAGTCCGCCCATAGCTGCAAGAATCATAGCGGCACTTATTCCGAAGAAAAGCTTCGGATTCATAACACGAAGGATGAACGATCCCGAGAAGCATCCTATTGTTCTGAAGATGAAGTATACGCTTGTAGCAACCGCTGCCGCATCAAGAGTATAGCCCAATCTTTCCATAAGAAGCTTCGGTGCTGTGGTGTTCGTTCCCACATCGATTCCTACGTGACACATAATGCCGAGGAAGCAAAGAAGGATGAACGGACGGCCAAGGAGAGAGAAGCAATCCTTGAATCCCGAAGCACTGTCACTCTTCTCCTCTTCGATCCTGGTAGATGACAAGGCGAAAATCGCGATCACTGCTATCACCATATATATAGGGAAGAGTACACGCCATCCGAGTCCGAATGATGGAATCGACTGGACAGCACCCCAGATGGCAATATAAGGAGCAAGGAAAGATGCTATAGCCTTGACAAACTGGCCGAATGTAAGTGTAGAGGCCAGACGGTCAGGATTTACGATATTGCTGATCAGCGGGTTGAGCGATGTCTGCATCAGCGCATTACCGATTCCAAGAAGAGAGAACGATATGAGCATAAGCGGATAGCTGTTGCCGAAAATCGGAAGGAGAAGCGAAACCGCAGTAACGATTATGCTCAGAAGCACTGTCTTCTTTCTTCCGATCTTATTCATCAGGACTCCGGTAGGAACCGAGAAGATCAAGAACCAGAAGAATACGAGCGAAGGCATCATATTCGCTTTCGCATCGCTGAGGCCAAGATCCTTCTGGACATAGTTGGATGCAATACCCACCAGGTCAACAAATCCCATAGTGAAGAAGCAGAGCATCACCGGCAGAAGGACTGCCAAAGAATTTTTCTTGTTCATAAGTAAAGTATTAGTTCTGTGATAAATTATAGACCTTAAGCGATTTCACACGGCAGGTTCCATTCTCTGAAATGACCTCAATCTTTGTGAAAGGAGCTGTAGGGTAAACAAGATTTGTCATAGCCCACCAGCCTTTGCCATCAAACATTTCAACGCTTGAAACATCAAGAATCATTCTGATATGCTGTTCAGCAGCAGGTGATGCAGGAGCAGTAGTCGGAACCGCAAAATCCTGACTGAAATCAATGATTCCGGACTCTGACCTGTCAAACACATATGATTTGCCGTCATATACGAGATCTGCGTGTTCGCCATTATCGTTTGAAAGGCGGATAGTCACCTTGCTTCCCTTACGAGCTGTAAAAGTCATATCAATATCACACAACGCCGAAGGAAGTACAACTGTCCTGCCCTTTGAACCGGCTGAGAATGATGATACCGACGGCTTGCCTGCACGGAGAGTTTCAATCTCTTTTGAAGGCACGACACTTACACGGTACGAGCCATCTTCTGTCTTGATCAATGCAAGGTCTCTCGCAACTGAATTTGCGCTGCGGAACTGCCTTGTAGGAAGCTGGTTGGCATACTGCCAGTTGCTCATCCAGGCAATAGCTACCGTACGTCCTTCAGGAGAATGATTCCAAGTCACTGTTGCATAATGATCCTTTCCGTAGTCAAGCCAGTTTACGACTTCAGGAGCTGTATCGCACTTGAAGGTCTTTCCATCGAAATCACCGACAAAATACTGGGTCGCGCTACCACCGGCAGGACCGCCTGGATTGATGTTCACAATAAGTGCCCACTTGGTCACCCCTGTTTCAGGATCAGTAAGTTTCACGATATCAGGGCACTCCCAGATTGCGGATGTTACACCGTGACCGCCGAATTCGCTTTCTTTAGTCCAGTTCTTGAGGTCCTTGCTGGTATAGAACCAAGCCTCATACTCGAGAGGACTTACAAGCACGCAGTTCCAGCAGCCTGCATCTTCGTTCCAGAATATCTTAGGATCACGGCACTCCTGAGGAGCGGTGATGACAGGATTTCCTTCATAGGCAGTGAATGTCTTCCCCCCATCAAGGCTGTATGCCATACTCTGCTTCTGGGTAATTCCTGCTGAAGTGTACATCGCTATGACAGCATTTTCGCCAAATCCTGCCGAGTTGTTTACGTCGACAGCAGCACTTCCCGAAAATATTGTTCCCCACTGATCCGGCGCGATAGCTACCGGGTGATGTTCCCAATTCACGAGGTCTGTACTTGACGAATGTCCCCAATGCATATTACCCCACATCGATCCGTATGGATTATACTGATAATAAAGATGATAGACACCATCCTTATAGAACATTCCGTTCGGATCGTTCATCCAGCCATACTGCGGAGTATGGTGGAATGCAGGACGATACTTCTCGATGTTTTCAACTGAGAATTCGTCACTGAGTTCCATCTTTGTCCAGCAGATGTCTTTGTTCACATCTGTACGACGATGTCCGTCACCGATATGGATGTCAAGAGCCACTGTCTTTCCTCTGTATGGAGCGAGATCGAGCGGAACCATATAATCCACGCAGTCAACTGCAAGCCTTATATTTCTGACAGGCTCCGCAACTCCGTTCACAGTAACGAAGACTCCTGATTCAGGAACATTTTCCTGAACAGGGAGAAGAAGATACTTCTTCGAAAGGTCGTCGACACGGACAATCACATTCCTGTTGCCCAGATCGTCAACCCTGAGTCCCTGTGCAAAGACAGGCATACTCATCACGATGGCGCATAACGCCAGGATTATTCTTCTAATTTGCATATTATTAAATTTAGTATTATTTCCATACACTTGAGAGAGTACGCACCTTTCCATTCAGGTCTGCGCCCGTACAATGTATGCCGTTATATATCTCTTTCGGGAACACAAGCATAGTCATTGCAGAAGACCCATCCGCAAGAATCATCTCCACAGAAGACTTATCCACAAACAGATCAAGTACGACCACTGCATCATCACCTGGCACAGGCATCTTCAAAGATGAAAGGGAGTATGAAGGCGAGAATGCAGCTTTGCCTGTCGTCTGCGTTCTTTTTGCAACTATCATCCTTGTTTTCGGATTGACAGTAAACTCCAGATACTCACCTTTGCTGTTTGAAAGAAGGTAGGATGCTTCAATCGTCATATCCACATTCAGTCGCAACTGATAAGAATCACGTACACCGAACATTCTTTCGCCGAACATACCGTCTTCAATATCTTCCCACTCCCCAGCAATACTCTCGATTTCCCGAACCACCTGGGATGTAAGCATATACTTACCGTCAATCTTCTTGAGTTCTATCTCACGAGGCAGAGTCATCGCAGAACGCCACGGATTTGCAGGAACCGCCCCGGCATAAAGCCAATTGTTCATCCATCCGACATATATCGTCCTGTCCGGAACATTGCTCCAGGTCACACCTGCATAGTTGTCAGTACCGTAATCAAGCCAGAGAGGATAGGCCATATCGTCTGCGACGAATTCCTTTCCATCAAATGATCCCACGAAATACATCGTACCGGATCCTGCGACCGGACCACCAGGATTGACGCTCACAACAAGTACCCATTTTTCCACTCCATCACACTCGAATCTCAAGAGATCAGGACACTCCCACTGTCCCATTCGGCACGACGGAAGACCAGTTGAAAACACGCTCAATGATGTCCAGTTCTTGAGATTCTTCGAAGAGAAGAATTCGATTCCGTACTCCCAGCCCAAAGCAAGGGACATAATCCAAGACTGAGATTCCTTATGCCAGAACACCTTCGGATCACGGAAGTCATTCTTAGTCGCATTGGAAATGACAGGATTGGACTGGTACTTGGTAAAGGTTGCTCCACCGTCTGTACTGTACGCTATGCTCTGCTGCTGCTTTGCACCGGCAGAAGTATAGACCGCAATTATGGCATCCTTTCCGAAACCGGCCGTATTGTCCTTGTCAACCACTGCCCCACCCGAGAAGATCGCTCCCAATTGGTCTTCTATCAAGGCCACCGGCTGCTCCTCCCAATGAAGTAGATCAGAACTGACAGCGTGGCCCCAACTCATATTGCCCCAATCGTTTCCGCGTGGATTGTACTGGTAGAACATATGGTAGACACCATCTGCATACACCAGTCCGTTAGGGTCATTTATCCAGTTCTTTGCCGGAGTATAATGAATCTGCGGGCGATACTGTTCATCATATGATGACGAGGAAGGCTTTTCCTGCTCTTCCGTTTCGCCGGAAGGCGGAAGCTCCTCGTCAATTTCAGCATCCCCACAGCTACATACTACGGCAGTAGCCAGAAGCATTAAAGTCTTTGTGAAAAGTCTCATAATACAGATTATCTATTCATAAATACTCAGTGGCTAGAAATTCATTCTGACTTTTGCACTGTCCAACTCCCAGAAATCAACAGCCACTTCCGAATGTGTTCCATCAGCAAACAATCCCACTTGGGAACTCTTTTCATCCAAAGGGAAAATACGGGTTGTAAACGCATCCTCACCATTGATGAAACCTTCGACAACAGAACCATCAATAAAAAGATGGATATCGACAGGCTCTGACAGGTCAAGTTCATAAGAATCCTTTCTCGTCCTGAGTGGAATGAAGCTGCGCTTCGACGAATGAGTCTGGTCTATCACAAGTTCCCTGTTCTCAGCATCATAATAAATCTTCGTATATTCACTGTTATCAGGATTCTTGCATAATATAAAACCAAACCGTTTCGCATCAGCAGGATAGAACGTTGCCTGGATCTCTTTCTGGTGCCCATCATTACTGATCATCAAAGTATCATCTTTTGAAAGAATCTGCTTCGAGAAGTATTGATGGCTGTTCCTGAGATCTTCCATTACCGGATGAGGGCTTTGACAGATCTTTCCGTCTTTCAGATTCCAGACCCTTGGCATACTGTAAAGATGGGCCCATCCTTGTGCATAGTTTGCAGCCTCATAAATCTCGTCAGGAATAATCGCTATCGCCACCACCTTGCCATCAGGAGTGTCAGCAACAGACGGCGAGAGCAGACGATTGATCACTTCAAGATTCTGCGGCACAGGATTGTCAGGGATAAACCTCTCATTCCTGAAATCACCGACCCAATACTGTGTCCTGGCAGGTATGCCTCTTTGAGGCACGCGATTTACCAGCAGCACATATTTTTCACCCATCTTCTTGAATACTGGCATCTCCCAGAAAATACCAGAATGGTCCACTGAAGGATTTCCCTCGAACAACAGGCCAACGAAAGACCAATCATTCAAGTCTTCTGCTTTATACAGAAGCAGTGTTCCTCTAGGTTGACCTTCATCCTCCAGACCGAATCCAATGATCATATACCAGACATCGCCTTCCTTCCACACATACTGATCACGCATATCCGTACGTGAATACTCTTCAGGCTTTTCTACAATTACCGGATTCAACGGCGATTTTACCCATTCAACCAATGAATCATCTTTCGGTGCCGCCATTCCGACACCCATCTTATCACCACCGGAAGTATAGAACAATCGTGGGATACCGGAATCGTCAATCACGGCACAACCGGACCAGATTCCATTCTTATCATAACTGGCGTCTGGCGTCAAGGCCGGCTTCTCTTCAGTCCAATGCAAGAGATCAGGGCTGGTAAAATGCCCCCAATTGATCTGCCGCAAAATAACTGAAGATGCATTCTTCTGATTGAAGATATGGTAGCTTCCATTATGATAAAAAAGACCGTGGGTCTCGTTTGTCCAGTTGGCAGCAGGTATAAGATGATATTCCGGGCGGCTGAAATCATCTGCGAAACGTATTTCGGGAACTTTCAGAACAGGAATCTGAGCCAATAACGCGGAAGAATCCTTTTCAGAAGGAAGATTTCCATTCACAGAGATCTCATCAATGATTCCGTTGATTGCATTCACATCATACATACCGATTTTTCTCTCTTGAAAAGATTTACCGACAAGTATTTCCGTAAAGGCACAGCCTCCTTCCATCCGTGGTATATCGGCAGATATGGAATCGCCATTCAACGTCACCAGAGAAAGACCATCAGTCACAGACAAAGCCAGATGAAACCATTCATAACGATTGATTTTCCTGTGCAGAGGATGGTAAATGATTTTCTTATCATCACCGAACTCCACCTGCAAGCCTCCAAACCGGTCGACACACACAGCCAGAGTATGCTGTCCGTTCCTGATTCCGAGCAATGCAGCACTATCGGTAGGAAATGACTCCAGAGCAAAATATCCCGATATACTTTGGATTTCTTCCTCTAAAGACGTCTCCAGCCAACAGGAGTAGCCGTCAGTCCTGATGCCCTTGCCTGATATGCCTTTAACCAGTTCAATATTCTGTTTTGCAGTATGGAACTGAAACTCTGAGCGACCGTCCGATGCAAGCAGCGGCTTATCCGAGTCGAAACTCCAATGAATACCGGCATTGGCAACGGACATCGTTGCAAACAAGACAAACAGACTGAAGATGAAATGTTTCATATCTTTCAAAAACTGCCGGAGCGGTATTCATCCCGCTCCTGCAGTCAAATATAATTATTTATTATAATCAGCCAGGTATGATACCATATTTCTGGTTATCGTAATAATGTTATCGTGCCACTTGTTGACATTGGTGTTCTGATTCCACTCATAAGCGGCAAGACCCATAGCAAGACAAGCTCCCTTGCATTCCTCAGTAGGCATAAACTCGATAAGACCTCCGACTGCAAAGTCTGTTACCTGTCCCCAGGTTCCGAGAACAACTGCATTGTTTTCCATCTCGAATGCCCTCAACACATTCTCTGCTTCAGGATATAAGTCTCTATATCCATAGGCGTTGAAATCCCACATACAGTTATGGTCCTCACGATGGCCAGGGCCGATAAGAGGGAAGGTAGGATGAGGATGATACTCATTGAACTCGATCACACCTTCATATACAGGATGATTCCTGCGGTCATACTCCATTCCGATATTGGCCTGGACAGACCAAGAGTCATTACCTGATCCACCTTCTGCACTTGAATAGAGGCCAGGAGCACGCTCTGTACGTCCCAGTGGAACGATGTACTGTGTAGCGTGATTTGCCAGCAACAGGCTTCCACCTCCGTAATAATAAGCCTTCAATGCATTCAGGACATCGTCTGAAAGGAAGCCGGAAGGAAGATTCTGCCAGCCGTGAGGCATATGCAGACGGTCGATATGAATCCAGATCACATCAAACTGCGAAAGATCGGTAGTCGGCACTTCAGATGTTGTCAACACCTTTCCATTGACGAACTCTCTCTTGAACCATACATAAGATGCCTGCTCATCGTCATCTTCGATCTGAGAAGGATCATCATAGTCGATCACATAAGCGATCTTTGTCAGATTCTTGACCTCTGTCTTGATTGATATCTTTGCAGCATCTACGCATCCAAGCACTTCAGTGCTTTCGTTTACATAGAATACATATTCGCTTGACTGGTCAGTGATAGTACAGTTTGAGAAACGGTTCGCATCGCCACTTGCGGCAGATACGGTGATAGGGTTCTCGATTTCCGAATCCCACTCGCACTCAATCGTATTGTTTGTAAAATGATTGTAACTGCCCTTCACAAGAACGACACCATAATCAGCGCTTCTTCCTGCGAGCTGGTCTGCTCCTGTATTTCTAAGAGTGAAGAGATTGTCTGAAATCAGGTTGTTGTCACCATTCAGTTCAAACAATCCTACACACTGACCCTCAACGGTACAATCAGACACATTGATACGTGTTCCGCTTACAACCAATCCGTTCTCTCCGGCACCGTTCAGTTCATTCTCGCTGAAAAGAAGATTGGACTCGCCTGAAATATAGCAGGTTACACCTCCTGGAAGAGAGCCGAGCTTACAGTCGGTAACTGAATTCTGGATACCTCCATACATTTCCAGACCGTTGGTGACATCTGTCATAGTACAGTTGTTTATGACAATCGCGTCAGCTCCGTTGATTCTCATTCCCAGATAACATTTTTCCACAGTGACGTCAATCAGCTGCGTTCTGTCATTGTCGTGCGCCACCCAGACACCTGTACCGTTATAGTCATTTCCTACAAGGTGGATGTTACGGATCTCCACGCCGCTAAGACGGTTCTTCTGGCCGTTGACATCAGCCACATATGCCAGATGGATACCTGCTTCAGAATTGTTTACAATCAGTGTGGTGTTTTCCGCACCTGTTATAGTCACAAAGTTACGTGTAACCTTGATCGGGCTGTCCAGACGGAACTGGCCATCAGGGAACATAATTACGCCACCTTCAGCCGGAAGATCAGCAATCAGTCTGTTTACCAAGTCAGAACAATCGCTTGAAGCATCGTTCTTCAGTCCGTACTGTGTGACATCTATGATCTTCTGAGAACCGCAATCCTCACATTTGATAAAGTTATCATCCGTATTGCAGGAAACTCCGAAAATAGAGACAAGACCTGCAATCAATAAACTCTTTATATTAAATTTCATAATGATATTACCTTAATTATCAGACAATTACAATCACTTTGTCGAGAGATACTCCAACATATTGCGAGTCATCAGCTTGATGTTATATTGATGAACATTCGGGCCTGAGTTCTGATTCCACTCGTATGCAGCCATTCCGTTAGCGATACAAGTACCCTTGTACTCATCTGTAGCCTCGAATTCAATCACACCAAAACAAGCAAAGTCAGTGACGTGTCCCCAGGCTCCCAGAACTACGGCTTTGTTCTCAGCCTCGAATGCGACTACGTTATTCTCTGCATCAGGGTAAAGCTCACGATATCCATATGCGTTGAAGTCCCACTTGCAATTATGGTCTTCACGATGACCAGGGCCGATAAGAGGGAAAGTCGGATGGCCGAAGTCATAGAACTCGATCATTCCAGCATAGACAGGATGTGTTCTGCGGTCATAGGTCATTCCGATGTTGGCCTGGATAGACCACGAATCCCAGCCTGTTCCGCCTTCGCCATCACCGAAAATTCCAGGATGACGCTCTGTACGTCCAAGAGCTGTGATCAACTGTGTCGCGTGATTGGTAAGAAGGATGTTTCCTCCGTTCTTATAATACTCCTTAAGGATATTCACCGCATCCTGTGTTATAGGAATTCTTTCAAGCCCGTGACCAAGGCCTACTCTGTCAAGAACTACCCAGATCACATCATACGATGCAAGGTCGGCACCTGCAAGATTTCCCAATGTAAGGACAGTACCGTTGGTACAGATCTTCTTGAACCAGTCGCGAGCCGCAAGTTCATCATCATCAGTTATACCGTCCTCAGTTTCCGCAAGAAGAAGCATAGCGACGTTTGCTGTAAACTCCTCAACCTCAGGCTGATAAATCTCATTCTTTATCTTTTCTGCTGCCACGCAATTGTTTACAGTCGCATACTGATTGACAAGGAATACATATTCGCTGTTGACATCAGAGATCATACAGTTCTCGAACACATTGTTCATTCCTTCTGTAGATCTGATTGTCACCCCATTCGGAGCTGCCCACTCGCACTTCAATGAATTGGTTGAGAAGAGGTTATCATCTCCAGCGATACGGACTACTCCGTAATCTGAAGGTTTGTATGAGCACTGATGACTTACTGCGCCGGTCAAGGCAATCATATTGTTCTTGATGACATTGGCATCACCTTCAATATCGATGATGGCATTGTAATAACTTGCGAAATTATTATTTGAAATCTGTGCTTCGTCGCAGTTTCTCATCAGAAGGTTTGTCTTGCCGTCAGGATATACCTGGTTTTTCAGGAAAACCAGTCCTTTCTCATCAGTAAAGCTACAGGTCATTCCGGTAGGCTGTGCACCAAGCTGACAGTTCTTCACAGTATTGTTCTGACCGCCATTAAGTACGATGCTGTTGCTCAGCTCGCAGATCCAGCAGTTTGAGATTGTAAGGCCGGTAGCCTGATGGATCTCAACACCTGTCAACAGATTGATGCCTACGACATTGTCGATCTTAGAGCCTGTGGTCGCCTTCTCGAAAAGGATACCGACTCCGTTGTTTTCTGTTCCACCGGAAATCATAAGGTCCTTGATTTCGAGACCTGAAAGTCCTTCTGCAGTCACTGATATCGCACTCTGAGCATTACGCACGATAAGCTTGCTTCCGCCGCCAGGACCTACAAGAGACTCATCCTTCACATCGATATTACTACGGAATCCGGAATTCAATCCCTTGATCACGACATTGCTTTTAGACAGGATGATAGGTGAATCAAGAACGAAATCACCCTCAGGGATAACAATCACTCCTCCAGTTTCAGGAAGTTCAGAGATCATCATATTGATCACTTCCGAGCAGTCTGTCTCACCATCTCCGACAGCACCAGCCAAGGTGATGTCATTTTCGATATGGTCGTGCGTGCCATAGCACAGCAACTTATCTGCATCGTTTTCGCACGATACGAAAGCCAGACATATCAATGCTGCTTTCCATATATTCTTTATCATAACCTTCGTCATTAATTTGATTCTTGATTAAAATGCACCATAGCCAGGATTCTGGACGTAATTTCCTTCAGAGAAATTATACTGTGGCAACGGTATAGGCAGATATTCATCTTTTCCAGAAGTGAAATGCGCTCCTCTGTAATAAACTCGATTGTCCTGTTCCTTATCGATAAAGGCATTCATAGTCTTCTCTGCGATGCCCCAACGTACAAGGTCGAAGAAACGGTCACCTTCCATAGCCATCTCCAGACGTGTCTCGAAGCGTACTGCCTCACGAGCATATTCCTGTGTCCATCCTGTTGAAGGATATTCCTCAATCTTATAATTGGCTGCAGGAAGAGCAGGATTCTCGAAATTTCTCACATATGGACTGTTCTTTGCACGTCTTCTGATGATATTGATAGTCTCACGTGCCTCCTCAAGACTTGCAGCGTCACCCAATTCCACGAGAGCCTCAGCTTTCCACAAGAGGACCTGTGCATATCTGATGATCTGATGATTCATCTCAGATGCACCCCAAGGCCAACCTACGAACATATAATCGCTTTCAGGAGAAACATAGAAACGCTTGGTACAGTTGAAGCCATAATCTCCCTGATTACGTACCCAGTTTGCCTTGCAAGGAGAAACGGTATATGTCTTCCAAGAAATACCAGGTCTTCCTGTAACGAAATCCAGTCTTGGGTCGACATATGAATCAATCTGCTTAAGTTCACTGCCAGTCCAGACTCCGTAATCCTCGTCATTGAATGTATCGAAGAGCGGCAGACCGTTCTCGTCAGTCTTGTAAGCATTGATAAGGTTCTGGCTTGGAAGGAAGAATCCATCTCCGCTGTAAGGTCCCTGCGGTGCATTCAGAAGGTTGCTCCAGTTGATTCCGCCGGCGCCGTCGCTGCCATCATCCATTGTATACTGAACAGCAAATACAGACTCCTTGCCATTCTCGAATTCGACCATATCCAACTGCTGGAAGTCATCCAGAAGTCCATATCTGCCTTCAAGCTTGTCACAGAGTTCCACAACTTCCCTCATAAGCTCGACATTCACTGAGACCATCTGGTTCCTGTCATCCTGGAGATATGCCTGGTAAAGCTTTACTTTGGCAGCATATGCATATGCGACATAACGGTTTACGTGTCCTACCTGAGCCTGATTTTCAGGAAGTGCTTCTGCGGCATCCATCAGATCCTTCGCGATGAATCCAAGAATCTCATCTCTGGAGTTTCCATTATTAGGAATCTTTGTATAATCATCAGGATTTACTGTTTCATCAAGGTATGGAATGTTATTGAACAGACGAGACAATTCAAAATAGAAATGCGCGCGTACAACCTTCATTTCAGCCTTCAATACTTCCAGATTCGCAACTTCTTCAGTTGTAAGAGTGTTCATAAGACGCAAAGCCTCATTTGCTCTCTGAAGACAGCAGTAAAGCGAGTACCACTTGCTGTCTGCATTTCCCCAGGTAGCATCGATATTGAATGTTTCCATCTTGTGGACATCACCACCGTCAGTGATACCGCCACCGCCCTTATAGGCATTGTCAGAACGTACCTCGCCATATGTCCAGTTAGTCATCGGAATCCACATCATATCTCTGTTCGGACCTTTAAGCGCAGCATACGCTGATGTCACCAGCAGATCCAATCCTTCAGCAGTGGCAAGCACTTCCTCATTCAAGGTTCCTTGGGGTCTTACATCCAAGAAATTGTCTTCATTGCAACCGGTAGCAAGAACTGTAGCTGCAATTGCTGTAATTATATATCTAAATTTCATAATCTTCTCTATTTTCATTGATTAAAATCCTACTGACAAACCAAAGGTATAGGTTCGAGGGAGCGGATACGGATATCCCAATCCTTCTGGGTCTGCTCCTGTATAGTTAGTCAATGTAAAGACGTTCTGAGCCTGCAGATACAGTCTGACATTGCTGAGACGTGCCTTCTCACACCAATTGCGTGGGAAAGTATAGCCCAAGGTCAAAGTCTTCAACTTTATATAAGATCCATCCTCAATAAAGAAATCCGATCCTCTTGTCTCATTGTTGTCATCGACAACTGTCAGAGCAGGTACATCACAATTATATACGCCTGTCTTCTGATATACCTCCCAAGCATTCATTGCATCAAGAAGATCTGTAGAGTGGTTACCTGTCCATCCCTGGAAAAGATCTGTATAGAACTTAGAGTTGTTCCAGGCATCGCGGATCATTCCGTTGAAGAATGCGCTGAAGTCAAATCCCTTGTAAGACATTCCTATATTAAGACCACCGATGAACTTAGGAAGGTCAGTACCAAGCCAATCCCTGTCCTGAGTATTGATTACGCCGTCACCATTGAGGTCCTGATATCTGATACGGCCAACACCAGGCTTTCCGATCTGGACATCATACTCGCTGAGATACTCATAAACTTCTTCCTGAGTCTTGAATATTCCATCTGTCTTATAGCCCATCCAAGAGCCGTATGGCTGTCCGACGATAGTCTTTGACACACCGTCACCACCACCCCAGGTGTACTTGATGACTTCAGGAAGATCAATGACTGTATTCTTGTAGTATGAGAGGTTGAAGGAAACATCATAGCTGAAATCAGAATCCTCCAATGTGTCACGCCAGGTAACGGTTGCTTCAACACCGTTGTTGTTCATCTTGGCAGCGTTATACCACTTGTATCCACCTTCACCGATAGCGGCTATATATGGCTTCTGAATGAGCATATCCTTTGTCTTCTTGCTGAAGTAGTCCAGAGTAACGCCCAGTCTCGATTCGAAGAACGCAAGGTCGAGTCCGAAGTTCAGCTGCTCGGTCTCCTCCCACAACAGACTGTAGTTTCCTGACATTGACTTCTGTACACCCGGATCAAGAGTGACACCGTCACCTGAGAAGTTGTAAGAAGCATTGGTAAGGCTGGTATAATACAGACTGTATGTAGCATTGTTGTCAATCATATCATTACCGTTGATACCCCAAGATCCACGAAGCTTCAATTCTGAAAGCCAAGACTTGGCATTCTTCATAAACGATTCGTTCGAGATTCTCCATCCGGCAGAAACTGAAGGGAAGATAGCTGAGTTGTTTGTTGCACCGAAGCGTGAAGATGCATCACGTCTCAAAGTAGCGGAAATCAGATATCTGTCATCATAATCATAGTTCACCTTACCGAAATATGAAACCATTGCATATGAACTTGAATTGTTGCCGACATTCTTTCCTTCGGTCACTGTATCAAGATAACGATAGTCCTGGTTCTCGATCACAAGGCCACGGCCATATCCATAGAGATGCTCACCATACTCGTGCTTTGCCTCCATACCGAGTACTGCATTGATCGAATTCTTTCCGAAATTCTTGGTATAATTCACTGTGTTTGACCACACCCACTGAAGGCTGTTGTCCTCCTGAACTGAAAGTTCATTCACATTCACAGTACGGCTTGCTTCCTTCCATTTCGGAACGAAAGTAGAATGGAATCCATTATAAAAATTCAATCCGAAAGTAGACCTGAACACCAGGTTCTTGATAGGTTCGATTTCAAGATATGCATTACCGAAGATTCTCCAGTGAGAGTGACGGTTGTTTGCCTCATTATCAGTAAGACGCATTGCGTTAGGCTTGTCACCAAGGATATCGACATATCCGCCTGCATATCCGCCGTTCTCGTCGTAAACAGGAATTGCTGGATGCTGGGCGATGAGAAGTTCCTCGATACCACTTGGATTATTGTGTGATTTCCAATGGCTCACAGAGATGCTTTCGCCGATCCTTATGATATTGTTCAGGAAGTTGAAGTTTGAAGACAAGCGGGTATTGAAACGGTTATAATCCGAATTACGGCAGATACCGTCCTGATCCATATAGTTCATTGAAAGAGCCACATTGCCTTCCTCGAATCCTTTTGACAAAGACAGATTGTAATTCTGCATCAGTGCAGTGTCATAGATTTCTTTTGCCCAATCTGTATTGCCGGACTTGATCATCACACCATTATTGTTATAATAGTATTCCTGAAGTTCCGCCTTTTCTCCGTTGCCGTAAACAGCACTGTTCGGATAGACTCCGTATGTATTATGGTATGCCTGCCAGTAGACATCTCCCCACTCGTGTGCATCAAGCATATCGATGCCCTGGACAAAGGTCTGAGCAGAGAGGGACATATCAAAATTAACTTTCACAGTACCCTTCTTCGCCTTCTTTGTAGTGATGATGATGACACCATTGGCTGCCTGTGCACCGTAGATTGCAGCAGATGCGGCATCCTTCAGAACCTGGATTGATTCAACATCATTAGATGCCAGAATCGAAGCGATATTGTCACGGGTCTGAATTCCGTCAATCACATAAAGAGGGGAAGAGTTGTTGATGGTAGTGACACCACGCAACAGAATACCGGTATTTCCACCACCTGGGACACCATCGGTCATAATATTCATACCTGCGACACGTCCCTGGAGACTTGTCATAATATTTCCGGTAGGAATGTCTGCAACATCCTTCATCTTTACGACAGCGACCGAACCGGTAAGACTTGCTTTCTTCTCTGACATATAACCTGTCACGATCACGTCATCCAGAAGTTCGCTATCGACATCAAGTTCGACTTTCATCTCAGGGACAGCCTTCAGTGTTGCCGGCTTGAAGCCCAAAGAAGTAAAATTAAGTTCAGCCCCAATAGGAACTGTCAAAGTAAAGTTTCCGTCAAGGTCTGTGACAGTACCGTTGCTGGAATTGCCGTTTTCTATAACAGCTGCTCCGACAATCGGCTCTCCGTCTGCCTTTGAAACCACGTTACCCTTTACTGCCAGCGTTTGAGCCTGAGCAATCGTACACAAAAATAAGAACAGAAGTGTACTCCAAAGCGTTTGTTTCATTCTTCTAATTGTTTTAGATTATTAACTATAATTTGTTACCAAACAGCACGACAAGCTATTCGATGATGCAAAAGTATCTGCATTCGAATAACAATTATGAAAAGAATGTTACGAAATATGAAAGATTTGTTACTTCATCACTTTTTACGCGAACGCGTATCATTCGGATTCTCACCGAAATAGTCTTTGTAACATTTAGTGAAATAACTTGGAGAAGTAAAACCTACCTGATATGTGATTTCCGCTACAGTCAGATCGGAAGACAAAAGCAGCTGCTGAGCTGACTTCAGTCTTGTGATACGTATGATTTCGACCGGAGTATAATTGGTCAGATTCTTTATTTTCCTGTAAAGCTGGACGCGGCTCATACCGAAAAGAGTACCCAGACTCTCAACGCTGAGTTCAGAATCATCAAGACGCTGTGCAATAGCCTTCTTGAATTCCGCAACAAAATCCTTGTCGGTCTTGCTTACATTTTCCTCTGCAAGAGAGATTCCGTCTCCAAAAACAGACTTTATCCTTTTCCTGTTTTCAATAAGCGACTTAACCTGGGCGATCAGTACTCTCGAATTGAAAGGCTTTGCCATATATGCATCTGCACCACAGTTGAGTCCTGAGACTCTTTGTTCATCCAGAGAGCAGGCAGTAAGCATCAATACAGGGATATGTGAAGTGTTGACTTCGCTTTTAAGTCTTCTGCAGCATTCAAGGCCGTCGATGCCCGGCATCATAACATCACAGATGATAAGGTCCGGAATATTATACATCGCAGCCTGTATGCCGCTTGTACCATTGGAGGCCTCTATGACTGTATATTCATCACAGAATAGCGAGCCCACCAATGTACGGACATCAGGATTGTCATCGATTACAAGTATGCTGTTTTGGAATTCATCTTTTTTCTCTTCTGCGGAGATGTCGCCAAGCTCAGATACCACCCGCTCACCGGAAATGAGATTGATTGGTTCGGAAACAGTTCCATCCACAGGAGTTACAGGAAGACTGACCGTAAAGACAGTACCTTTCTTAGGAGTACTTTCCACTTCGATCGTTCCGCCCTGCATATCCACAAAAGTCTTTACAAGGGCCAGACCTATTCCGCTTCCACCGGAATGCGATGAATCGATCTGATAGAAACGTTCGAATATATGATGGATATATTCAGGGGAAATACCGGAACCGCTGTTGGTAATGGTAAAGCTATGCCAGTCGCTGCCATCGATGCTCAAACGGCTCAAGTGTACATCTATAGTACCGTTTTCCGGGGTGAACTTGAAAGCATTTGCCATAAGGTTGAAGAAAATTCTTTCAGTCTTTTCCCCGTCCAGGGTATTTGAATAATCATAAGACTCATCCTTGATGAATGATACGTGGATGTGCTTCTTGAATGCAAGCAACGAAAAGGCATCCATCCATCTCTCCATACATTCTGCCAGATCCAGGCCTGAAAGGTTCAGGGTAGCCTTTCCGTTTTCATATTTGCGGAAATCGAGGATCTGATTGACAAGACGAAGCAGGACATTGACATTCTTGTCAGCGATATTGACCAGTTTCCTTTCCTTGTCCGTGAGATTTGCAGAAGCCTTGAGCTGTTCGACCGGATCCGCTATCAAGGTAAGCGGTGTTCTGAAATCGTGGCTGACATTGGTAAAGAACATCAGCTTGGCGTGTGTAGCTTCTTCAAGCTCGTGATTCAAGGACAAAAGCTGCTTTCTTTGGTCATCAAGTGTTTCATTCTGAACGTTCAGTCTGCTGTTCAGGGCATTCACCTTCTTGAGAGCGTGATACAAAAGTGCTATGGAGATGGACAGCAAGACCATAAAGACTATGAAGACATACAGCAACGTGGTCTGCATAGAATGTTTTTCCCAATAATCGTCAACCTCACGCCTCAACGATTCGATGATGCTCACCTGATGCTGTACCTCATTTGACAGACGCGACATCAATTCAGCATTCGATTCTTCAATCAAAGCCGTCTCGAGGGTGGTCGTTCTTGCATAAGAGCGTCTCTGAAGTATCTTCAAAGCGGTCTGGATCACCACGTCACCTCCAGTAGGATAAAGAATGGATGCATCGAGATGGCCATTTATGATTGCCTCGACTCCAAGGCCTTTGCCTGTCAAAGCATCCACACCGATAAACTTGATGTCATTATCTGGGAAAAGAGCTTCCGCAGCAGAAAACGCTCCTTTAGCCATAGGATCATTCTGAGCCACGATCATACTCACATCAGGGTAGACTCGAAGAAGAGAGTCAGTAAGACCGAAGGCAAGATCACCGCTCCATTGGGCATCAATCGAGGCGACAATCTCCACTCCAGAGTCGCCAAGTCCTGCTATGAATCCATCGTGACGCTCCATTGCAGGCGTAGACCCGGTTAGTCCCTTTATTTCAATGACTTTTTCGCCGGGTTTCAGATTATTGGCCACATACTGTCCCTGAATAAAACCGATCTGAACATTATCGGCACTGATAAAGGCAGTATATTTGTCACCGGTGACATTTCGGTCCACTACGATTACAGGTATTCCTGCATCAAAGGCCTTATCGACAGCCGGCGTGACCTCTCCTGCCTCATTTGGAGAGACGATAAGAAGATCCACCTTATTTTCAATGAAATATTGGATATCCTCTTTCTGTTTCCGGCTGTCATCGTCAGCAGAACGGATTTCAAGAGAGATTTCGTGGCTGAGCATAGCCTCTCTCTGCATTTCTGCATTCATCTTGTCGCGCCATTCATCCTGGCTACATTGAGAGACACCTATACGGAACTGTTCATCTTCCCTGCTGATACAGGAAGCAAGTGAGACAGATACAAGAAATAACAGAAATAAATCAGAAAGCTTCATATAATTATAAGGTATAAATTCAAAATTGTTCATAATCGGAAGACATTTCTTCGATTATGCGTATATCTTCCTCAGTCAGGCACAAAGTACCATCACAGAAATGATTCACAATATGATTCTCCAGCGCGTCTATAGATCCTATTACGGCTGGATCCAGTGAATCCTTCAGATTGCCCACTCTTTGGCGGACGGATGCCACACCGTGCCGTTGAAGTTTCTCCACAGGAGGTCGTATTGCCTCTTCCAGAGCGTCGAAGTCGGTATTGTACAGAAGTGTTCCGTGCACTATGCTCCTGTCCGGAAGCTGGTGAAAGGCATTGCCGCTGACCTTGCGTCCATTCACGAGAATGTCGTTCCTGCCGGACTTTTCAGCCATCAGCCCAAGAGAACAGAGACAGGAAGTGAATGCAGAAAGATAACGTTCGAATATTTCAGCGACATCTCCCCTTCTGGACACATAGGATATCATTAAATTGTCCTTATCGGCATAGACGCAGCCGCCGCCGCTCTTCCTGCGTACGATCTTGACTCCGTGCCGGCGGCAATAGTCGAGATTGACCTCTGCTTCCAGTACCTGATTCCTGCCGATAATCACCGTAGGAGCGACCCTCCATACAAAGAAAGCCTCTTCCTCCACTGACTTCGCAACAAATTCCTCCATTGCAAGCCAGAAGGCAAGAGACCTTTCAATTTTATCCGGCAGGATGATATTTTTCATAAAATTCAATGTTAAATCCTTCAAATTTATGAAAAATTATTCAATCATTACTCGACCTTGGAGATATTTTCAGGAAAAGTTCAGTACCCCACGGCATCATATATGTTTTAACGGGGTTCATATAAAATTTACAATTATGACAAACACAGGACACAGTTCATTGAATATGAGAGTCATATTCAGATGTATGATGGAAGACGGGTATTATCCGACATATGAAAAGACTCATATTCTTTTCAATATCGATGATAATGTGGCGGTACTGGAATTTGAAGAAGAGATACTGAGAATCAGGATTTTCTTTTCGATCGAGGAAGATCAATACGACCTGTTCCTGGAAGCCTCAAATGCGGCAATGCTGGAGAGTTCCATCGTAAAGCCGGTCATAATGGATGATATGAAGAACATTATGTTCAGCTGCGAGATTATGTGCGGAACACTGCGAGAATTCCGAAAATTCTTTCCAAGGGGAATTCAATATCTTAAAGATGCCATCTCAGTGCACAAGCTTCAGATGAAACGACTTATATTGGCAGAAAAAGTATCCTCCGCCACGATTTCAGCAGCGGAGGACACATATTCACTAAAAAAAGGGAGTAAGTTACTATCCTAATTCTCTTTCGGAAGGGTCTTGCCAAGGAGAATCACTCCGAGCACGGCAGATACCACCGAACCTACAAGCACTGCAAGCTTGGCCTGATCAAGCAATGCTTCTCCCGCTCCCTCAAGTCCTGAATACGAAAGGTCAGCAATGAACATAGATACAGTGAAGCCGATTCCGCAGATGACACATACACTTGCAAATGCCTTCCAGGTGGTATTTGTAGGCAGTTTGACGATATTGAGTCTGACAGCAATCCACGAAAACGAGAATACACCGATGAATTTTCCGAGTACAAGACCGAGCATAACAGACAGTCCGACTCCTGAGAAAAGGGTTCCGATACTCATACCCGAGAGGTCGATTCCGGCATTAGCAAAAGCAAAGAGCGGAATGACAACATAATTGATCATAAAATGCAGATGGTCTTCCAGATCCTGAAGCGGGCTGATCATCTTATCTGCAGCAGACTCAATGCTTTTGAGAGTATGGACCTGATCATTTGTGAGAACTATCGTATTATGCTGCTCGTCAATGTCTATGACAGGGAATTTATTGACATTCTTTCTGATACGTTCGAGATAATATCCGGTACCTTTGGTAAGTGTGGATGGCACACAGAAAGCGGTGATCACACCTGCTATTGTCGCGTGTATTCCGGAGTTAAGCATAAAATACCACAGCACAAGGCCGAAAAGGACGTAGAATCTTTTCCTGTGACATTTGAGTATATTGGCCAATATCATAATCGCAGCACATACGGCTGATAAGATCAGATACATAAAATCAATGTCGGAAGAGTAGAAGATGGCAATGGCAATGATTCCACCCAGGTCATCGGCTACTGCCAAAGCTGCAAGAAATATCTTCAATCCGATAGGAACTCTTTTACTGAAGACTGAAAGGACTCCCAGAGAAAAGGCTATATCAGTGGCCATCGGTATGGCCATACCTCTCTGCATCGCTGGATCAGACGGGCATATCAGACTGAAAATCAGCACAGGAACAATCATTCCTCCGCAGGCGCCTATGATAGGAAGAAGAGCTTTGTCCCTTGTCGATAGTTCTCCTACCTTGATTTCTCTTTTAATCTCCAGACCGACAGCCAGAAAGAATATAGCCATCAGAAAGTCATTGATAAACTCTCCCAAAGTAAGAGAATGCCCCGAATGACTGAAAAGATTGAAGTCTCCGACTGAAAAAGATACAGGCTGGCTCCACAAACCAAAATACCATCCTTTCAAGGCTCCGACATTAGCAAAGACGAGAGCCAGGACAGTAAAGAATATCAAGACAAAGCTTGCGTTGACGTGTTTTATATATTTACTCACAAAGCTATAATTGGTAAGAGTTTTCATTAAAGACTTCATTAAAAACGCGGCAAATGTAGTCATTTTTTTAAGTGAGCGAATAAAAAATTTACGTTTTTTCCCTGTTCGAAAAGTACCGTTTGCACATATCGGACAAAGTGCAGATGACGATTTTGAGTTTTTGAAGAAATATCTTATATTTGCAAATAGCACAATGACAACTTAACTATTACAAGCTGCCATCAAATGAAAAAAATCATTCTATTCTCGGTATTCCTCCTTCTGGGACTCACCGGTTCTCAAGTATTTCCAATACTTCTCGGGGCTGAAATCCACGCCCACCTCAAACCGTTTTTCGATGTGATGCTCTACATCTGTCTCGCTTTCATTATGATCAATGTCGGACGTGAATTTGAGCTGGACAAGACAAAATGGAAGTCATACACAGAAGATTATTTCATCGCAATGGCAACGGCAGCAGTTCCGTGGCTACTCATTTGCGGCTACTTCATACTGCTTATGCCGTCCGAGTATCGTACAGACTGGGGAACCTGGAAAGAGACCCTTCTTCTGAGCCGTTTTGCAGCTCCGACATCTGCCGGCATCCTGTTCACAATGCTTGCAGCCGCAGGATTGAAGAAGTCTTGGGTATATCAGAAAACCAGAGTTCTGGCGATATTCGACGATCTGGACACCATTCTCCTTATGATTCCGCTTCAGGTGCTGATGATCGGAATGAAATGGCAGCTGGGAGTGGTGGTATTGTTTGTTTTCCTATGCCTTTATCTTGGATGGACCAGACTCAACAGCATAAGAATGATCCAGCATTGGTCTGCAATCCTCGGATATGCTACCACATTGGTCTTCATTTTCCAAGGACTTTATGTGATCACAAAAGAAATTTTCGGTCCTGATTCAGCTATCCACATCGAAATCCTCCTTCCTGCATTCGTATTGGGAATGATGATGAAGACAAAGGAACATCACACAAGGGCAGATGAAAATGCCTCATCTGTAATATCTTATATGTTTATGTTCCTTGTAGGCTTGAGCGCTCCTCTTTTTGTAGGAGTCGATTTCGGAGCTACTGCTGGAAACTGCGTCATCGGTCAGGTCGGAGATATGACCTGGGGAGAGATAGCCGGACACGTGCTCGTAACTACAGCCCTGTCAAATATCGGCAAGCTTCTTCCTTTATTCTTCTACAGAGACAGGAGCCTTACAGAACGTCTGGCACTCAGTATAGGTATGTTCACCAGAGGAGAAGTCGGTGCAGGAATCGTATTCATCGCCCTGGGCTATGGTCTGGGAGGTCCGCTTTTGGCCATCTCACTCCTTACCATCCTAACAAACCTGATCCTTACAGGTTTCTTTGTAGTGATCGTGAAGGCACTTACGATGAAGGCAGATGCAGCAAAACGCTAGTCGCTGACACACAACAGATTATGCTGAATCACCTGCGGCAGATGGAGCAGGTGATTCAGCATAAATCGCAATATATCAAAACTCTACGGTAACGCCGAGGGCTGGGACAATCGTGCCGCTCCATAGTTCCAAAGTCTCGAGGGCATAACGCTGTGCGAGGGGAAGGTCATCAGGATTGACGACCTCACCTGTGCTAAGGTAAGCGTCAGGCTGTCGGATCTTGCTGAATGTAACGTTCTGCAGATCGACATAAAGCCCAAGAGTCCATTTCCTGAAATAGAAATTCTTATCGACACGCAGATCTATCTGGTAATATGGATCCAGACGGCTCTGATTGTATTTTGTATAGTCATAGACAGGCCTTCCTGCAGCATCCCATACAACTTTCAATGAAGACTCTTCTTCATCATAAGGTGTATAAGGTGAACCACCTATCGCACTGACTTTCATTCCTATGCTCCAATATTTAGGAAGATCATATACTCCGCTGAGGTTCAATATGAAACGATTGTCCCAGGCAGAAGGGATATAATCGGAATCCTCCGTCGCCTTGTATTCGCTTTTGTACAATGTAGCAGAGCCTACAAGGGTCAATTTGTCCGGGATAAGCCATCTCACAAGCAGTTCGGCTCCATATGACCTTCCCTGCGAGGACGACACAAGCAACTCCTCTCCTATGCTTCCGTAATCAGCTCCGACACAAGTCAACGGGACTCCGGTTTCCAAAGATAAAGGTATATCAATGAAGTGTTTATAGAAGCCTTCAAGGCCGATGAAAAGGCGGTCTGCATATTTCCAGTCCGCTCCGGCAGCAGCTGAAACCACTCGCATATAATCAAGTTCCTTATTGGCAAGAGAGCCTGAAGAATCACGGAAACTCAAAGCCGTTATCGGCGGAAGCTGGTGATAGAAGCCGGCACTGGCATTGAATGACCAATTGTCCCAAGGGAGGTATGATATTGACGCTCGAGGCGAAAGCTGTTTCCAGAAACGGGCGGTATTGGCCGAAAATGAGGCTCCGTCAGCACGAAGACCTGCGGAAGCATTGATTTTTCCTCCGGGTGATCTGTAATCTGCCGAAGCGAAGATGCCGCCACCGAAGAAAGACAAGGCGGTCGCATAATCAAGTGGAGTTCCTGTCCTGAGCTGACGATAGACATCAGTGTTATAATGACGGAAATAAAAATCTGCTCCTTCCCGCACTGTCCAAGGACCGTAATAGGATCTGTTCTCGAAACGAAACTGAGCCTTTCCTTCCAGGCCGCTGCTGCAGAGGATGAGATTCTCATCGGCAGATTCGTCATTATCCAGATATTTCCTGCTGCGGTTGTTCAGATAGCTGTAACTTAGGTTATATGTCTGTATATGCCTGTCGGAGAAATGCTTATAAGAGGCTCCTACTGTAAATGTCTCCTGTTTCAGGACAGGCAGATAGCTAAGAAGATACTCATCTCCTTTGTCATCAGGATCGTCACTGAGCTTCATATTGTCAAAGCCGGCCAGAGCAATGAATGAAATTTCATTTCTACTGTCTATCTTCGTCTTGGACTTGAATTGGCCGTCAATATAGTTCGGAAGCATCGGGAGTCCCAGAAGACGGAACAGCAGCTGGAGATATGACTGTCTCACAGAAGCTATATATGTGGTCTTGTCACCCATATGTCCGCTCGCACTGACACCCACTTCAGAGGCACCGATCGTAGCTTTGAATGCTTGTTTGTCAGGATTGCCTTCCTTCAGGGTGATGTCCATTACCGAGCTTAGGGCTCCAGACCTGTTGGCCGGGAATGATCCGGTATAAAAGCTGATTTCCCTTATGAGATCCGAATTCAGTATGCTGACCGGACCTCCGGAGGCTCCCTGAGTGGCGAAATGATTTATGTTCGGAATCTCGATACCATCTATGAAGAATACATTCTCCGAAGGACCACCTCCCCTGACAATCAAGTCATTACGGTAGCCTATCGGTGAATATGAGACTCCGGGATAAGAGCGTACGATACGGGCGATATCCTTGTTGGCACCGGGTATCTTGTCGATATCTCCCAGACTGATGATACGGACACTGACCGGGCTTTCCACGCTCCTAAGAAAAGGAGATGGCTTAACGGATGAGGCCGCCAGTTCATCCGGATCCAGATCCATTTCGATCTCTATGAACGGTGTGTAAGGGGTGATCCTGTATTCAGGAGTCACCACGGTCCTGTAACCGAGCTGAATGGCTGAGAACTGTACAATACCTGGACGTACGTTCTCAAGAGTGAATACTCCGGTGGAGTCTGCGAGTGTGCCGGATCCATCTACTCCGACAATGACTACGGCAGCATATGGGATGCTTTCCCTGGTAAGACGGTCAATGACTCTGCCGCTGACCGGATACCCTTGGACGGTCTGCGCACCAGAGCGGAACCCAGGCAGAACCGCCAGTATAAGGGCAATAAAAAAGGCAAGACGTTTCATAAAAATACACTACTAACGTCTTGCCGAAATACATTTATCGTGCTAAATCCTTATCCGATGATATATTTTCCGATTTTAGGAATTTTCTGAAGGATTACCGAAGCAATCGCTACAGCTATGAATGCAACGACTGCAGCGAGAGTGATTTCTACAGGTGTAGTCCAGAAGCCGAGAAGACCTTCACTGCCAGAGCCCAACCAGTTTCTGAACAAGCCGCAGACAGGTACAAGCACCAGAAGATGAGACAGATACATACCATAGCTTGCTTTCGACACCGGAAGAAGGATCTTGTTATAGAAGCAGCCCTCACTCTTGATCTTTCTGAAAAGCAGAATCCAGCCTACAGTCATAAGTACTACTCCGATGGTGTCATTGCACCAGGTTGTTTCCCAGTAGACTGCATCATTTATGATATTTTCAGCAGGGAAAACACCTCCGCAAGTCTCGTATACCCTTTTAAGGAAACCTCCGAAAGAGATGGCAAAGCCCACAAGCCAGCAAGGAAGTGCTACAGCCAGAGTCTTTTTCCAGGACAGTTCGCCCACAAATCTGCGGAAATACAGACCAAGGAGCAGATATCCGATGAATCCGCTTATATAATAGAAGGTACCGTAACCATTCCAGCTTGCCTCTCCCCAGAGAGGGTAAAGTGCCTGACGAGGAATACCTGTAGGGCCATAAGCAAAGGCCAGCGGTTCCTGACTTACCCAGTCACGGATCAGCGGAATGAATGTAGTGAAAAGCCAGATTCCGAGATATACCTGAAGTTCCTTCTTGCCTACCTTTTCCGCCCACGGTGAAAGAAGAGGCATAAGCATATAGACGCCTATGAGCATATAGACAAACCAGAGATGTCCTGCTGAGTAATTGAAATTCAGAAGGAGACTCTTAAGATTCGAGACAGGTTCACCCCAGACGAATGCATAGACAAGGCTCCAGAGAATGAAAGGAATCAATATCCTGACAGCTCTTCGCTTGAGAAATTCCCCGGCGCTGTAATGCAACGGGAACTGCAGATAGCTGGAAGCCACGATGAAAAGCGGCACGCAAGCTCTTACGAATGAGTCAAAGAATGATGACCAGAAAGCATCTGTTTCTGTGAGGATCAAAGAGCCGTTGCCTCCGAGGTAGAAAGGTTCAGTACTATGCACGAGGATGACCATAAAGCAGGCTGCTACACGCATCCAATCGATCCAGATTTCCCTTTGAGGGGATGTTGGTATAAATTTGTTTTCCATATATAGTATTTATTAGATTCTCACGTCGCTACGCTCCTCAGAATGACAGTGGTGATGCGCTCTTTGGAATGACAGTGGTGCTGCGCTCATCGGAATGAGAGTGGTGCTGCGTTCATCGGAATGACAGTGGGAGACATCAGGAGATTGTCAGTTTGGCGAGGTAGTCATAATGTGCGCCTTCTGCAATAAGTTCCGCATTGAAACCATTTTCTTCAGCATAGAAGGCCAATGTATCGAAATCTACATAAAGCCAGTCGAACGGCTCGCCAAGAATATCTTTGTACTCCATCTGATAGTCCAGAAGGCCGTAATAATCATCCGCAAGATCGATCATCAGGCTACCGTCTTCCTCTTCATAAAGGTAACGCAGGTCGCTGGAATCTATCAGGATACATCCTCCCTGAGCAAGCAGCTGCTTCATCCGTCCGAAGAATGCCGGCATATTGTCCAATGTCCCTATGATTCCTGTTCCGTTCATCAGCATCAGGACCGTATCGAATTTTTCTGTAAAGGATTCGTCATATAGATTGACCTGTCGGGCATCAAGGCCGCGCAGCTTCATCACCTCCACTGAAAGTGGGGAAATATCGATCGGTGTCGCCGATTTTCCTAGCTGCTGCAATGCGATTGAATGACATCCGCTTCCTGCTCCTACGTCCAGAATCCGGCCCTGAGCCTCTTCCAGGGCAATTCTTTCGATCTGTGGCATTTCTTCCAATGTGCGGAAAAGGTCCTCCACCGGAATCTCATCATCTTCGAACATAGAGGAATGAACTATGAGGGTGTCTGCATTGCCATTGACATAATAATCATATATCGCAGCTCCCATCGGATCTGCATCCGGAATCAATACTTCTTTTTCCATCGGCGTATGTTTTAAAATGCTAATATACGACATTTGAGAGGATTTCAAAAGCCACCACGACCTGGAATTATTGCAGGAGAGGAGGGCAACAATCTCACCTCCAGCAGATTACATAGACTACGTGCAGCACAAAGGGGAGCACGTAGAAGGTATAAACCGTTAATTAGCAAAGCTTTGCATTCCTCCCTAATATAATTTGTTTGGATGGATGCGAATGACTATATTTGGAAAAACTTTATCGAACTGATTTATGAAGACTTTACACATCATCCTCGCAGGTCTTTGCCTGACATTGGCAACAGCCTGCGCACAGCAGCAGGACAATGCCCGGAATGAAGAAGGCAATGCCGTCATCGAGAACATTATGTCACGCCGAAGCATAAGGGCGTACAGACCTTGCACCGTGGCACGCGATACGATGCAGACGATCCTTGAATGCGGAATCAACGCGCCAAGCGGAATGAACAGACAATCGTGGGAGGTACGCGTAGTGGATAATCCGGAAACAATGGCTGAGATCGTTCAGCTTATGGCTGCGGGCAATCCTGATGTGGATCCCGGTGCGATCAAGGGGTGCTTCAGAGGTGCTCCGGTGATGGTTTTCATTGCAAATGACCCTGCTTATGATTTTTCAGTGATCGACTGCGGTCTCCTCTCGGAGAACATTATGCTGTCGGGATGGTCCCTCGGAGTGGGTTCCGTATGTCTGGGAAGTCCTGTAAGATTCCTCAGGAATGCTCCAGAAGCATTGGCTAAGCTCGGCTTCAGTGAAGGATATACTCCTGTGATATGCATAGGAATGGGTTATCCGGCAGAGTCTCCTGAGGCTAAGCCGAGGGATTTCGGAAAGGTAAGATTTGTGGATTAAAAATGATGAAGCCCGGAAGTGATTGATCCGGGCTTCATTCTTTATTTCAAGAGCTGAGCAACAGCTTTCATATCGACTTTTTCGCGAGTATAGGCCTGCGGGAACGAGAGGCCGTTACCGAGAAGTTCGAAATTCAATGAAGTCGCCATTTCGTTAAGCAGACGGACGCTTGCACCAGCCCAGGTATATGAACCGAAGGCATAGAATCGGCGTCCCTTGATCAGACGAGCCTGAAGAGCCTTCATAAATGTCTCCGCAGGCGGGAAAATGCCATTATTATATGTAGGTGCACCGACCACGATCGTATCATATTTGAAAACATCGCGGAGAGCGCCTGAAATACCGAGTTCACCGGCATTGTTGCCCGCAAGGTCGTGGATGGCATAAGGAACACCGAGTTCTTCAAGCTCCATTGCAAGGGCATCGGCAGCAGCGGCGGTATTGCCATACATTGATGCATAGACGATGCAGACTCCCCTCTCCACTTCATAACGGCTCATCTTGTCATATAGAGCGATTACCGGATCGAGCTCTTTTTCCCATACCGGGCCGTGGGTACTGCATATCCTCTTGATTTCCAGACCAGAGAGTTTCTTCAAAGCGGTCTGGACAGGAGTTCCGTACTTACCTACTATGCAGGCATAGTAACGCATCATTTCCTCTCGATACTGGTCAAAAGTGCCATCCGAACCTACCACTTCATCATCTATGGTACCGAATGTTCCAAATGCATCTCCGGAAAAAAGGGTTCCTTCTTCTTCCAGGAATGTAACCATTGTTTCAGGCCAATGTACCATTGGAGTCATATAGAAGCGAAGGGTGCAGTTTCCAAGGCTGACAGAGTCTCCCTCCCCTATCACCAGGACTCTTTCCTCCGGAACATTGTGATAGCCTTTGAGCATTGGAACTGTCTTGGCATTTGCAATGATCTGAAGTCCCGGATATTCCTGAAGCATATATGAAATCAGCGACGAGTGGTCCGGTTCCATATGGTTCACCACGAGATAATCAATGCTTCTTCCATCTGCAGCCTCACGCACATTGGTCAGAAATTCTTCCTCAAAGCCACACTCGACCGTATCAATCAGAGCAATTTTTTCATCCGCTACAATATATGAATTATAGCTTACTCCTACAGGAAGTGGCCAGAGACCCTCAAAGAGGACTTTATCAGTGTCATTGACACCTACATAACATATTCTTTCCGAAAGTCTTACCATATATTATTCTGCTGTAGCCAATGGAGACGGAACATTATATACACGTGTTGCAAGCTCCTTATCCAGCATATACATACCATACTTATTATCCTCAACAGCCTCGAAAGAAGCAATCATTTCTCTTGCAGACTCTTCTTCCTCCACCTGTTCGTCGATAAACCATACCAGACGATTGATAGATGCGAAATCGCGATCTTCATTTGCTATGGCTGCCAGATTATTGATCAATGAAGTAACTTTCTTCTCGTGCTCGAGAGTGTGCTTATACATATCGAGAACCGAATTCCAGGTCGAAGGAACAGACTCAATCGGAAGAAGCTCCACCTTGGCATCACGAGAGTTTAGATAATTCATAAATATACGTGCGTGTGCCTGTTCCTCCTGGAACTGTATGTAAAACCAATTGGCAACACCCTTATATCCCTTTGATTCTGCATCGAGAGACATCGCCAGATAAAGATAAGCTGACCAAAGCTCAGCATTGATCTGAGCATTGATAGCGTCGTGTAAATTCTTGCTGATCATAATTATATCGTTTAATTGTTATCTGCTTAGAACAGTTTTGAATGATTCCATTTTACAACAATGCAAAGATAGCGAAAGAATTGCATAACCCCAAGGTTTAGGAAGATTTTTAATATATATTTGCAGGATAAAAGATTGTCAGGTCAAAATGAGTATAAAGTCAATATCGACAAATATAGGAAAGGCATTACTGATCAATGCCTTCTTTATGCTCATATCTACCGGCATTTCCATATACAACGGATTTGACCCGGGATTCACGCCACTGTTCATCAGCTTTCTCGTCACTGTCATTACAGGAACCTTTCCTTTTATCTTCGTTAAGAAAAGCGAAAGAACGACTTTACAGTCAGGATTCCTGACCATTGTGCTGTCCTGGCTGCTTTCATTCATATTCGGAATGTTGCCATACGTACTGTGGGGAGGAGAATTCACATTGGTAAATGCCTGGTTTGAAAGCGTTTCCGGATATACTACGACAGGTTCGACGATATTGCAAGATATCGAAGCTCTGCCGAAGAGCCTTCTCTTCTGGAGGTCATCCACACACTTCATCGGAGGACTGGGAGTTATAGTGTTCCTGCTGATGATACTCCCCGACAGCAGCCCGGCAAAGCTCAGACTTACGCATCTGGAGCTTTCATCACTCTCTAAGGAAGGTTACAGATATAAGACCAGCACTATCACAAGAGTGATGGTATCCGTATATATCGGCCTTACAATAGTCGAGACCCTTCTCTTATGGGCTGCAGGAATGACATTGTTTGATGCTGTCAATCACGCATTCAGTACTGTAGCTACCGGAGGATTCAGCACAAAGAACACCTCCATAATGTATTTCGATTCTGTACCGATCGACATAATCATCACAGTCTTTATGGCTCTTTCAGCTATGCATTTCGGAGTGATATACGCCATCATTGCCAAAAGGTCTTTCAAGCCTCTTAAAAATCCGGTAAGCAGATATTACTTCGGAGTCATCGCCATATGCAGCGTACTCATAACCTTCTCTCTGATAGCTCAGGGAGGATATGACTCTTGGGGAAGAGCGATCCTTGACTCTACCTTCCAGACGGTAAGCTATCTCACTACCACGGGATTCGGACAGGCCGACAATGCTGCGTGGCCCCTTCTTGCCAATACAGTCCTGCTCTTTACAGCACTGCATTGCGGATGTGCAGGCTCTACGACAGGAGGTATCAAGGCTGACAGAATGTATATTGCGTTGAAAGCGATCCAGGGAGATTTTCTCAAGAGACTTCACCCAAGCTCGCTGTTCAGAACAAGAATCGGAGGAAAAGTCATCAACGACAATACGGTATCTTCCGTCTTCCTTTATATCGTACTTTACATATTGATCATTTTCGTTTCATTCATCCTCCTGCTCATCTGCGGAGTGGAAATCGGAGATGCATTTTCGGGCACGATATCCTCGCTCGGCAACGTAGGACCGGGAACCGGTACAATCGGCACGATGGGTAATTTTTCAGGATTCAGTCCAATGGTCAAATTCATTTTCACCATAGATATGTTCCTTGGACGCGTGGAGATCTTTCCTATCCTGATAGTTACATCAATGATATTCAAACGACAGAAATGACACCCTGCATAGCAATAATTGACCGTAACACCTTGAGCGGCATCGCATTACGAAGTATCCTCTGGGATGCATTCGGTAATGTGGAGATTCATCTGTACAATACTATGGACAGGTTCATAGCTGACTCGAACAGACATTTCATACATTTCTTTGTCGATTCTGACATACTCTTCAGATATATCGACGAATTCGTCACTCTGAAAAATCGGACAACTGTCCTTCACGAAGGGGCAGGTCACAGATTCATCAAAGAGGGATTCAGCGTACTGGATCTGTCACTCGGTGAGGGTGAACTCCAGAACAGAATCCTGCAGATGCAGCTGGTAAGCAGATACGAGGAGCGGATAGAGGAACGCCGGAAGAGTAGCGAAAACGAACTGTCACCACGCGAACAGGAGGTATTGATCCTTATGGTCAAGGGACTGATCAATAAAGAAATAGCAGAGAAACTGGGAGTTTCTCTGCCTACTGTAATCTTCCACCGGAACAATATCTGCGAAAAGCTCCAGACCCGCTCCATCGGCAAGCTGACCATCCACGCTGTCTTGTCCGGCCTGATCGACATCAATGATATTTAAATCCTGATTCTCAGTTTTCTCAGTTTTGAGATGTCGGATGTTCCACCGTAATAGATGATATATTCTCCTGATGCAGCCTCCATCTTACCGGTCTTAGGATTGAAAAGATCGATATTTTCTGCTGAAAGCGGAATCTCCACCACTGCTTTCTTTTTTGCTTTGATGTGGACTCTCTTGAACCCGCGAAGGCTTTTCAGAGGTCCGTCCACATCATCAGCCTTCCTGATATATACCTGAACGATCTCGTCACCATCCCTGCGGCTGGCATTCTTCACAGGGATCCTGAGCACATCATTCTTCACTTTAGCCCTTCTGTATTTGAACTTGCTGAAGCTGAGTCCGTGGCCGAACGGGAAGAGAGGCTTGCCCTGGAAATATCTGTAGGTATGACCTGGCATATCATAATCACCGAAGTCAGGAAGGTCCGCATCTGATGCATAGAATGTTACAGGAAGTCGTCCTGCAGGATTGTAATCTCCGAAAAGAACATCTGCGATCGCTGTACCTCCCTGCTGACCCGCATACCATCCCTGCAGGATAGCATCACAGATTTCAGCTTCAGGAGCAAGAGCTACAGCAGAGCCTGAAAGATGAACGAACACAATCGGTTTTCCGGTCTTTGCGAGCTCTGCAATATATTTTCTCTGAGTCTCAGGTAGTTCGATAGAGGTTCTGTCTCCACCCTTGAAGCCTTTGTAGTTCACTCTCATTTCCTCTCCCTCGAGCATTGGAGAAAGGCCACCGACATAGATGATTGCATCGACATCGTCAAAGATTGACATATCCATCGCTGATGCTTCCTGCTCTTCTGCCATTGAGAGCGTCTCATCGTGATAATTGCCTTCACTTTCGCTATATTTTCCCTCATCATCGGATGCTGCGGCGATTTCGCATCCCCTTGCATATACCACATTTTCGGCGCCGACCTTCGCAATGATGCCTTCGAGAACAGTGACGGTCTTGCGAGGGATACCGTTGTAATTGCCCCACATCACGAGGGAATCAGCCGCATTGGGTCCTACGACAGCATATTTAGCATTTCTGGACAATGGCAACACCTTACCCTTGTTCTGAAGAAGAGTCATTGTTTCTCGTGCCATCTGGAGAGCGAGGTCATTGTGCTGATCGCAGGCGAGAAGGTCGCGCGGGATCGAATTCCACGAAACCATTTCCTCAGGATCCATTTCTCCGAGTTCGAAACGGGCTTTCAGAATACGGAACACAGCCCTGTCAATCTCACCTTCCGTGATCTTACCGGCCTTCAACGCCTCACCGAGTGTGTGGAAAGAATCACCGCATTCAAGGTCTGCACCGCTGCGGACTGAATTGGCTGTAGCAGAAGGGGGATCGTTCGGGAAGATATTATGACATCCTTCATTGAAGAAATCGTGAACAGCCCAGCAATCGGTCACTACCATTCCGTCGAAGCCCCATTGTTCGCGAAGAATCTTGATCAGAAGCTTGTCGCTTCCGCAGCAAGGCTTGCCTTCGTAAGCATTGTACGCACACATAATCTCCTTTACATCAGTGGTTTTCACCAGGCGTTCGAATGCATAGAGATAGGTCTCATTAAGGTCTCTCCAGGACAGTTCCTCGACATCGAAAATGTGGCGTTCGTACTCAGGTCCGCTGTGGATGGCGAAATGTTTCAGACAGGCGTGAAGCTTGTCATATTTCTGAGAGCCGTCACCCTGGAGACCGTTCACTACAGCACGTCCCATAACGGTAGTCAGATATGGGTCCTCACCGTAGGTTTCCTGTCCCCTTCCCCATCGCGGGTCACGGAAGATATTGATATTAGGAGTCCATACTGAAAGTCCGTGATAACGCTGCACTCCCTCCCCTTCCCGGGCTATGCTGAACTTGATTCTCTGTTCGGTCGAAGCTACATCGAAAACTCGCTGGAGAAGTTCATCGTCCCAGCTGGCAGCCATACCGATGGACTGAGGGAAGACTGTAGCGAGTCCGTTACGGGCCGAGCCGTGCAGAGCCTCGTTCCACCAATTGTATTTTCTGATGCCGAATTCCGGAATTTCCGGAGAGTCATAGTCCATAAGCAGAATCTTCTGCTCCACGCTCAGACGTCCCAGAAGATCATTGGCTCTTTCTTCGGGACTGAGGGAAGGATCCTGATAAGGATATGTCTGCGCGATGGCAGAAATTGCAGTCATCAGAGTGATGGAAAAGAATAGAATGCGTTTCATAAGTTTCGAATTTTCCCAAATTTAGAAAATTTATATAATATATTTGCAACACTCGGCAAAATCCATCGTCATAAAGGTGAAAACGAAACTTGATGAAAGACACTATTGACATAGAACAGGTGTACGACTCACACTGCCGCAGGCTTTATAATATAAGTCTGCGTATCACTGGCAGCAGTAGTGATGCCGAGGAAATAATGCACGACACCCTGCTACAATATTGGAAGTTCAGGCTAAAGGATAAGATCAGAGACCTTCCAAAATGGCTGACGAGCGTATGCATCAGGAAGTCTATAGATCTGTTAAGAGAAAAAAGCAGATGGAATGAACTTCTGGAAGGCTATGAAGATCCGGCACTGGAGGAGTCACCGGAAGATGATGGTGAATACAATAACGGTCAGATACTGAAAGCATTGGCATCCCTTCCGGACCATTACCGGGCAGTTCTGTCGCTGCACCTGTTTGAAGGATTTGATTATCAAGAGATTGCCCAGATAACAGGAAGTAAGGAAAGTACCATAAGGAGTCTGTATATGAGAGGAAGAAAATTATTGGCTGAGGCCGTAAAGAAAGCTGGATATGAACGGAATTGAGAAATATATCAAGGAGAATATCGATGAATTCGACGTCATTCCCGTACCGGAAGGAAGCCGGACTGTTTTCCTGAAGAAGCTGAATGCGGAAAAACGCCGTCGCCGAATAAGGACAATCTCACTGACAATCTCGTCAATGGCGGCTGCAGCAGCGATTGCAGTATGCTTTATACCTCGCAATCTGGCTGCCGACATAGAGAACCACCATAGGAGACTGGCTGACAAGGAGCTGGAGATAATCACAGCATTATCGGAAACTTCGCCGGAACTGATAGATGAAGTTATGAATACTATCAGGATAGTGGTTTCAGAAGCGATTCCTTTGGAAGAACAGCTTCCTGATGAGATGGGGGTCAAGGCCAAGAAAGAGATTCTGAAGGAATATTATGACTGTAAATACAGGGCATTGGAACAGATATTTGATCAATACATACATTTAAACTAAAACGGACAAGATTATGAAAAGGTTGTTTTTGACAATTGCATTGGCTGCGATATCGGTTTTCGGACTGATGGCAGAGGAAAAGACCAAGGTCTACGAATTCGGGGAGATTACCAGGATCGAATCGGGATTTCTGTATCAGATTCATATTACAGAGGGTACTTCCGGAAAGGTAAGAATCGTTTACGAAAGCGATTATGAGAAGCATCTGAGGGTAAAGTATAGCGGAAGCGAGTCAAAACTCCGTCTCGGACTGAATGACTTACCGAACAAATTCAAAAGAGGAAACCAGCCTCACATCCACGTCTATCTGGAAATGGACAGGGTAGATGAAATAATTACGACAGGAGGAGGCGCAGGGGTATTCTTTGATGGAGATTTCACAGGGGATGATGTCCGGGTAGCGGCAAGTGTAGCGTCCACTGTTTCCGATCTTAAACTACAGTGCCGGAATCTGGACCTGACCTGCTCGGGCGCAAGCAAGGCTTCTGTATCGGGAACAGTTACAAACAGCCTGGAGGTAGAATTCAGCGGAGCATCAAATGGTAATCTGAATATATCAGCACAAGAACTTGAATGCAATATAAGCGGAGCCAGTTCATTCATCAATAGCGGAAATATCGCACAGTGCGACATCGAATGTTCCGGAGCGAGCAAATTCACAAATAACGGAGATATCCTGGATGGAAATGTGGAATGTTCCGGTGCCTCAGTGGTAAAACTTGATGGAAAAGGTTCAAGGCTTGACCTTGAAGGCTCAGGAGCGTGTAAGATCAATACCAGAGATTTCATTGCTTCGGATGTAATACTGGAGCTGTCGGGAGCAAGTACAGCATCAGTATATGCTGAGAAATCCTTGAAATACAGTGTTTCAAGGACAAGCAAACTCACATATTACGGAAATGCAGAACCCGTCAATATGTATGAGTCTGGGAATGTAGTTAAAGGAAATTAAGCTTAGTCTTCCTGACGACGGAGCGAGAAGAAGAACTGAAGTCCTCCCCACTGACGGTTGATGACACTTATGTCTCCTCCGTGGAACTTCACGGCATTCTTCACAATGGAAAGTCCGAGGCCGGATCCGCCGACATCGCGGGTACGGCCTTCTTCTATGCGGTAGAAACGCTCGAATATGTTTTCAAGATGTTCCTGTGGCACGCCTTCTCCAGTGTCATAATAAGTGAGATAGCAGAATTTCTCGATAGTGCTGTAGCATTCCAGATGGATGGTTATGTCATCACCGGCATACTTGAGACTGTTCTCGACAAGGTTTCTGAGGATTGTGTAGACCAAAGTCCTGTTTCCTGTCAGAACAGTTCCGGAACTGAGCATATTCTCCACCTTTACCTTCTGAGCGATTATGCGGTCTTCAAACTCGGCAAAGACTTCATTTGCCACATCGTAAAGATCGATATTCTCCTTTCTGAATTTTGCTGACTTTTCTTCCATCTTACTGATGAGAGACATATCGGTAATGAGTTCAGTAAGGCGAAGTGTCTGATTGTAAGCCTTTTCAATAAACTCATTCTTCTTTTCAGCAGGCATATCAGGACAAGCGATAAGTGTCTCCAGATAGCCACGGATAGTGGTCACGGGGGTACGGAGTTCGTGAGCGATATTGCTCGTCATCTGCTTTTTAAGCTTGCTTTTCTGACGGGCTTCAGCCTCCGCTACATTCTTTCTCACCTTCCAGAATATGATTCCAGCCAGCGCAAGAGCCAGCACTGCCACAGCGGCAACGATATAGATCCAGAGATATTGCATTATTCAGCGGCATTGAACACATAGCCGTAGCCAGTGCGGTTTATGAGATAATTCTTGCGGATTCCGAGCTTGCTCCTGATACGGGCAATATGCACATCGACAGTCCTGTCCAGGACATAAGGTGCATCCTTCCATAGCTCATCAATTATGTTTTCGCGTGAGTAGATCTGTCCCGGATGTGCAGCAAGGAAGGATAGAATCTCGAATTCCTTCTTGGAAAAAACCACCAGTTCTCCATCCACATAGACCAACTTCTGCTGGATATCTATCTTTACAGCTCCCACTTCAATCCATCTGCCATCCGGCTCAGCTGGAGCAGCAGTTACAGCACTTCGCTTCAGGACGGCCTTGACACGGGCAATCACCTCAAGTATCGAGAACGGCTTAGGAATATAATCGTCACCTCCTGCAGAAAAACCGGCCAGAAGATCATCCGGATCGGTCTTGGCTGTAAGGAAGATGATAGGGATCTGATTCTCTTTTTCACGCAGAACCTTTGCCATTTCCAGACCGGACATTCCACCCATCATCACATCAAGCAGTATCAGAGAGTGCTGAGCACCAAGCTTTTCAAGAGCTTCCTCGGCTGATGCGGCCGTATCCACAACATATCCGGCGTTCTCCAGATTGAACTGTAGAATTTCACGGATTCCGGCCTCGTCGTCCACTATAAGCAGTTTCTTTTCCATAAATTTCATATTATCACACAAATGTAACAAAAACTTAACAGAAAACATTATGCCGCTTTCAAAAATCGCCTTACCTTTGCACACGAGTTGATCAGAGAATCATTCTCAGGTTCTTACAACTCATTGGTTATTAGTTTTAGTGTTATTAATTATGTGGTTAGATGAGGTTCCCCGCGGGATGCGGCGAGCCTTATTTGCTTTATATAAGTGATGGCAGTGCCTCGATCTCGCTATTAAGGGATCAACGTAAAATCCCGCTTATTTTCAATCGTGGCCAGAAAATCGTGGCTAAATCTGGCCAAGCAGCGAAAGAATCGATCTCCGGCCAGAAAATCAGGCTTATTTATGGCCATCACCGTTGCCCTATACTACGCAAAGATCTTAGCCAACCTGAAGATAACGAATGATATATCTCTGACACCTCTGAACTGCACTCTGAATGCCTTTACAATCGCATTGAAGGATCAGTCGCAAAAGTATGTATCTAAGGGCTTAACGTAAAATCCCGGTTGTTCAGTGTCCGTCAGAACACTGGACCGCTTTCATAAACGACCCGTTGAGCGGAAAAAGTGGCTTGCAATGGCCTCCAGCCGCTCATTGGTGCTGATTCCATACCCGTTGAGCGACTGGAGTGCTGCCAAATGATGATTTCCCGCTCAACGGGTTAGCTGAGGATGTTAGGACGAGGCCTCACAAGAGTATGTGTCTGCGGAGGCAGCGTGAGTGTGTATGCATTGGGCTAAAGAATACAAGTACTTATGTACCAACATTATACGCGGAATCACCTAGTACATCTTTACAGCTAGGCTTTACTGAAACCTTCGAACACATTGCCCCTCTCCTCACTCTCTATATTGTGCTTCTCTGTGTTTCAAGGTGCGCCGATGAAGGCCTTGGAACACATAAATCACCAGCTCGTCTTCTATATTGAATTTCTCTGTGTTCCAAGGTTTCATAACGCCTCAAATTAAGCGATATAGCGACGTATCCTGGGTCTTGCCGGGGATTACCTTTATATTATATGTACAAAAGGTATAACTTATTTAGCGAAATACATACTTTTGCGACTGTCTCGTTTTCAGCTGATAAAACAGAACCGCCGCTCCTGTCACAGGCCACGGCGGTAAGAATTGAAGTCTTTCTGTTTTAAGTCCGGATATGTAGCATTATATCCGATTATCTTGTGTTTGCAAAATTCGGTAAAGAATGAATTATATTAAAGTGCGTTTTCCGTAAATAAATATACAATTTCCGGCATATGTCAAAATTATCATTATATTTGTCGCGAAAATGAAGATTTCGAAACCATGAAGATATATACATTCAAAGAATACGGAAAGGAGAGGATCCATATATATCCGATAAAGGGAGAAATTGACCTCAAAGCACCTCTTAGAGCCAACAACTATCATCTTATCGTGCTGGCTGAGGGCGAGATGACTATCGACATCAATTTCAGAATATTCAAGATGAGAAGTCACTCATCGCTTCATATTTCATCCGGAGAATCAATCCGGGAAATCTCGGTTTCAAAAGATATCATCGGATTCCACATAGTCTTCAGCACTGAATTCCAGACCGAAATCAGAACTACCAGAAAATCTCCTATCAGCATTCAGCTGAAAAAGGAGTTCCCGTATCAGGAGTTCACAGATGATGAATTTGACCTTGTCATCACTTCAGTAAAGAGGTTGATCAGATATATGGACGATCCAACGCACTATTACCAGTCAATCGTGATCAAGAATGAAGTTCACAGTATGCTGCTGAACATTTCCGATAAGCGTAGGAAGCAGCACGGATATATTATGGACAACGCCAGCCATCAGGAAGTAATTAGAGAGAGGTTCAAGAATCTTGTAGAAGGACATAGTGACAAACAGCATAATGTGAGCTGGTATGCCAATGCTATGTTCATCTCACCGGACTACCTTTCAAAGATAATCAGAGAGTACGACGGAACATCAGCCAGAGCCTGGATAAACGCAAGCATTATAGAAAAGGCCAAGTTCCTGATGCGACAGTCAGACCTTACACTTAAGGATATAAGCGACAAGCTGAATTTCCCGGACCAGTCAAGTTTCGGAAGGTTCTTCAAAAACAATACAGGCCAATCTCCAAAAGACTACAGAAAGGGTATGAACGGGGAAAAGCTATAAAAGAGTATGATCTATCAGAATCTTTGTACCGATAAGAATAAGTATCAGTCCGCCGGCCAATTCTGCCTTTGACTTATACTTATTGCCGAAAATATTTCCGATATATACTCCTGCAGCAGAGAATGCTCCGGTAGTCAGGCCGATAATAAGTACTGCTGACCATATATTGACCTTCAGGAATGCCAATGAGACTCCTACGGCGAGGGCATCGATGCTGGTAGCTACTGCCATTGCGAGCATCGTACGGAACGAAAAATCAGGAATGGCACAGCTGCATTCATCCTTTTCAAAAGATTCCTTCACCATCTTTCCACCGATGATTCCCAGCAGCACGAAAGCGATCCAATGATCGATGCTGGTAACAAAATCAGCAAAAGCTACCCCCATAAAGTAGCCTATAAGTGGCATAAGTGCCTGAAAGCCACCGAACCACACAGCAGTAATTCCGGCGTGACAATGACGTACCTTACATACGGAAAGGCCTTTGCAGATAGATACTGCAAAGGCATCCATTGATACTCCTACGGCTAATATCATCAGTTCAGTTATATGCATAGGGTAAGAGATTTATCGGTTTCGCTCGAATTACAATCAGAAATCTATCGAAAGATGACCGGCATTCAGTCCCCATTTCCAGTTCTGGACAATGATGACCTCTTCTCCATCCAGGTCTTTAACGATCTGCTTGTCATCAAGCAATGTATGCGAATGTCCTCCGATGATCAAGTCTACATTTCTTACAGAACCAGCCAGATCCTTATCTTCACCATAGCCAAGATGTGAAAGGCAGACGACCATATCGCAATCCTTATCTTCCTTGAGATATCCGGCCAGGCGATTTACCACTTCTGCAGGATCCTGGTAAGTCAGGACCTTGGCGATGTCACCGTCAACCACCTCCATAATGTCGGTAAGAAGTCCGATGAAACCTATTTTCTTACCACCTCTGCGGATAATGGTATACGGCTCTACAAGGCCTTCAAGAGGGGTTCCGTCGAAATTATAATTGGCACAGACGACATCTGCCTTTAGGTTTTTCAGACGGCGTGCAAGTTCGTCAAGTCCATTGTCAAACTCGTGATTGCCAAGTGTTACCACATCGAACTTAAGAGCATTCAGAACATCGATTTCTATATTTCCTCCAAGTTCTGTGAAATATGAAGATCCCTGACTGAAATCACCGGCGTGAACAAGAAGTACATTGCGTTTTCCTTCCGCACATCTGACGCTGTCTATATAGGCAGCCTGCTCTATCACTCCGCCACGACCTTTATAATCTCCCGATCGCTGCGGATCTATATGGCTGTGAGTGTCGTTAAAGTGAAGGATCGTAAGATCCTGCGCATTCAATGACATTGAAGTCATCAGAATACATATTGCAGTCAATATTCTTTTCATTTTTTCTTTTTCTTCTTCAGATCCTTAACTACTACCCTACCGTCTGCTTCATACTCGATCGGCCTGCCGGCTGCAGTTTCCTTATAGACATATTCCAGAACTGCATCTATGATGTCTTCATTCTCGAATACAGTGACTTTCAATGCATTAGCACCCAATGTAAGACCATCACCTCCACTAAGAAGGAATGATATGGTAGCCATTCCATAGACCTTATCGTCATCGATAGGCTCACCTCCTATCAAAGCCTCCACAAGCTTACCATCTTCCGCCACGACACGGACTCCACCGAGAACCTGGAAACGACCGGAAGCCATTTCTTCCAGGATCTTTCTGATCTGCTTTCCGGTATGTTCGACATAAACAAGCTGGTTCTTGAACGGAAACATCGACAGCATATCATCGAGAATGATGTCTCCTTCAGGCATATCGATACGTATACCTCCAAAGTTGGCGACTCCGATATCGACTTTCTTTCCGGCAAGTTTCTCAGTCCTTGCCATAAGAAGATCGACAAACCAGTTGGAAAGCGCACATTCAGGATATGTGACTGTCATTGACTTTGGAGAATATCCTATAACATCCTTCACACGGGCCATTTCAGGCTGTGCGGCCATAACGATTGAGGCAGTCTTTCCTACGATTGACCTTTTACCATAGGTCTTTCCGTTGGGAGCGACGTACTTTCCGCCATTGAACTCTCCGAGCGCCTCTGTCACATTGTCCTTGGACGGGGAGATTGCGCCGGTACGGCTTCCGTCCATACGCGCAGCCTTCCATTCATACTCCTGTCCCATTGCGGCAAAGCCGCTGAGAATCAAGGCTGCAAATAAGGTAATCCTTTTCATAATCAATTCTGTCTGAGCCATTTCCAGAGATCCTTGAATGTAGTTTTCTTACCGAACATCAGGATACCTATCTTATAGATCTTTGCAGACGCCCATCCACAGGCAATGAATGTAGCCACAAGAATGGCAACAGACAATGCCAGTTCCCAAGAAGGTACTCCGTATGGAATTCTTGCCAACATCACGATAGGAGAAGTGAACGGGATCATCGATCCCCACCATACCACAGGACTGTCCGGTGCCTTGAATGCATACATAGCAATAAAGAAGGCAAGCAACAGAGGAACTGTCAGAGGCGTCTGAAGCTGCTGGGTATCAGCCTCGTTTTCCACAGCTGATCCGATGGCTGCAAAAAATGAAGCATAGAGTAGATAACCGAGGACAAAGTAAATGATGAATGCAAATATCATCTGTCCCCAATTGAAGTCCATAAGAGTGTTGAGAACCGTTCCAAGTCCGCTCTCCTGCGAGATTGCCTCTGTCATCTGAGCCATATCCGCTCCACCCATCTGGGCAGTCATCTCCATCATTTCCTGAGCCTGGGCCGGATCTCCCATAAGTGAGTCAAAGCCGACGAATGCAGCAAATCCTCCAACCAGAACAAGAGTAAGAACTATCCATAGGAAGAACTGAGTCAGAGCCACACAAGCCACACCGATGATCTTTCCGAACATAAGTTCTGTAGCCTTTACTGAAGAAACAAGCACCTCCACAACTCGGCTGGACTTTTCCTCTATCACGCTCTGCATCACCATTCCGGAGAACATCATTACGAAAATATAGATGATCATCGAAAGCACCATCGATATGATCATAGGCACTTCAAAAGATGACTCCTTTTCCTGGCCGGAATCATCGAACACATATGTGGACATCGGCGTATTTACCCTGATATCCTCCATAATTGTCTTGAGATCAGCGATATCATACTGAGAAATACGATAATCCTCCACAGCGTCGCTTACCTTGGAGCGCACTTCTTCGGTAAGATCAATGCTCAATGGCTTTTCTGAATAAGAAGCCACAGAAAGGGTCTTGCTTACAGAATCTATAGCAGAAATCATCACTAATGCATCCACTCCTTTCTCGTTGACAAAACTCTGCTTGTCATCTATAGGTCCGTCATAGAAGCTGTATGTGACGGACTTATTGTCCACGAGGTAAGGCTTAACTAATCCGGACTGATCGACAATTGCGATTTCCTTTCCTTTTTCCTTGGCCATTACCATAATGACGCTCGGAAGGATGCATACCGCAGCGAAAAAGATCGGAACAAGGAATGTGGTAAGAAGAAATGATTTCTTCTTCACGCGTGTCAGGTATTCACGCGAAATGATGGTTGATATGTTTCTGAGTTTCATATGCTATGCCCCCTCTGTTACAAGTTTGATGAATATATCGTTCATTCTCGGAACGAGTTCCTTGAATGAATTCACTGTCAAGCCCTGAGAAATGATTTCTCTGAGAGCCCTGTTTCCTTCATTGGATCCTTCGAGCGAAAGAACCGCTGTATGTCGACCGGCATCATCCTGGTCGGAAAGGACAGTGAAGACTCCCGGTGCGGATGCCAGACAACCTCCGGTATAGATCAGCTCTACATTATTGTTTCCATACTGACGGCGGATCTCATCCACACCGCCTGTAATCACCACCTTTGATTTATTGATCAGAGCGATATTGTCACAAAGTTCCTCGACAGACTCCATATTGTGCGTTGAAAGGATTATTGTCGCTCCTTCGTCGCGGAGTCTGAGAATTTCTTCGCGTATTACCTGCGCATTCACTGGATCGAAGCCGGAGAAAGGCTCGTCCAGAATCAGCAGAGAAGGCTTATGTACCACTGTAGTAATGAACTGAACCTTCTGGGCCATACCCTTGGAAAGTTCCTCCACCTTCTTGTTCCACCAGCTTTCGATCCCGAATCTCACAAACCATTTCTTGAGTTCGGCAGCTGCTTCTCTGGAGCTCATACCTTTGAGCTGAGCGAAATACATTGCTTGTTCCCCGACCTTCATCTTGCGGTAAAGTCCGCGCTCTTCAGGAAGGTAACCGATCTTTTCCACATCATCCTGAGTGATAGGGCGGCCGTCGAAAAGGACTTCTCCCCCATTCGGGATGGTGATACGGTTTATGATACGGATCAGAGTGGTCTTACCGGCACCGTTAGGACCCAGCAGACCGAAAATCTTTCCCTTAGGGATATCCACCGACACCCTGTCAAGAGCCACCTTTTCACCGAAGCTCTTGCATACATTCTTACATTGAATCAATCCCATATAACATTACATATTTAAAATCTTTGCCGTCAGCTCCACCATCAGCTGGGCAGGAGTTGCCTCTCCCACATCACCGCCCTTGCCCTTGAAGTCATATTCCTTGAGAAGGGCAATCACAGCCATACATTTCTTCAGAGGATAATTCCTCACCGCTGCATCATACTGGCTGAAAAAGAAAGGCGGCACGCCCAAGACCTTGGTTTTCACGTCATTGGCCGGACGCGGATTCTTCATCAGCAGAGCCTCATATTTCAATATCTTATTGAAGTGCATAAACAATGCGCTCACGGCCATAGGCATAGCGAATTTCGCAGCAGAACCTATGTACGTGGCTATACGCAAAGCCTTTGCAGAGTTTTTCACTGAAAGTTCGTTGGTGAGTTCGAATATGCTGAACTGCCTGCTGATACCGACATTCTTTTCAATATCATCAGCCGTCACTTCCACAGTTCCCTCCGGAAGATTCTTAAGCATCTTGTCGGTCTCAATAGCAATCTTGTTCAGATCCGTTCCGGCGTGTTCAGCCAGAAGGGCTGCCGCATCAGGAGTTATCCTAAGTCCCCTGCTCTGATAAAACATTGATATCCATTTAGGTACCTCATAATCTCTCAGCAGCTGGGAATCGACCACTGCTCCCATCTTCGAGACAGTCTTATACAGAGATTTTCTCTTGTCTGCACCGGCTCCGTGCATAGCTATTACAAGCACTGTCGACTCCAGAGGTTTCTGACAATAGACTGCCAATTCCTCCAGGGTCTTCATCATCTGAGCCTCTTTAACAACGACCAGCTGACGTTCGGCAAACATCGGATAACGTCTTGCAGCGGTAATCACCGCATCAGCATTCACATCTGCACCATAGCAGACAGTCTGGTTAAAATCCCTCTCACTTTCATCAAGACAATTCTCCACAATGGCATCGCACACCATATCCACATAATAAGGTTCATCGCCCATCAGCAGATAAACCGGCTTGAAGATGCCGTTTTGTGCATCTTTCACAATCTCTCTGCAGAGAGAATCCGTATCTATAAAACCTTTTGCCATAAGTCTGCAAATATAATGTTTTTCTATTAAAAACAATTGTGCGGGAAGGATTGATGACTGTCGTGCCCGTTGAGCGGAAAATCCAGCATAGAACCACTTTTGGCCGCTCAACGGGTGTCATTATTGACCCGTTGAGCGTCAGGAAGACTGTCAGGGGCAGATTTTCCGCTCAACGGGTTATGCTGCTGGTTTTGAGAGGGCTGGTTACCTTGAACCGATATCTAAGATTTTCGGGAATAATCTTGATGATTCAGAAATAAATACATACCTTTGCGACTTAAACTAAACACCACACCGCACCACACCTATGATAGTGGTAACAAAACAGAAAAGCTAAAACAACAAATACAATTTAAATTATGATCAAAAACACAAATTACGAATCTCCAGACACTAAGGTTATGGAGATTATGGCAGAGGGAGTTCTCTGTCAGTCAGGAATACCTGGCTACGGCAATGGTTCGTTCGAAGATTATGAGGAAATTGACTGGTAATTAACTGCAAAAAAAAGAAAAGATTATGAAAAGAATTTATTCATTTGTTTTTGCAGCTATTGCTATTCTTTCAGCTGCATCTTGCCAGAAGGAGATCGTTGCTCCTGAGGCTGATTCTAACGCCACTGCTTTCAGTTTCGTTGCTGAGCGTGAGGC
>JAEIGA010000752.1_pt1 | contig 48178 bp, 42 predicted proteins | sample 9270691 | NCBI WGS metagenome assembly JAEIGA01 (sample SAMN17057246, study PRJNA624740) | gut metagenome | biome: biome; isolation source: fecal sample | host: Bos grunniens | place: China: Xizang | collected 2019 | reverse complement strand
GATCCTGGTCGGCTTTGAAGCGTGTTTCCAATTGTTCATATAAGTTCGCTACACTTATACAGTTCTCTTATGAACTTCTATATGTTGCCATATAGAGCAGACTATATCACCATCTTAATTAAGATGCTCACCATTTCGGTTCGCTTGAACCTACGTCTTTCGACTAGTCGTTAGGCTTTTAAATAACAATGTTATTATTTAGCACGGTAAGTTATCTCTTTTGAGACTTTCTCCGTTTAAGCGAGATTCATTATAATGTCACCACTATAATGCCCAAACATTTAGGTTGTGTATTAACGCTTCAGCCGCTTGCATTGCTTCTAATCTTGTATCCATCAGTGCGGCACCTGCAAGATACTTGTCAAGTTTCTTTTGATTGTCGAATCTAAAATCTTCAAACTTTAAGTTTAATGCTTTCAGATATACATTTTTATTTTCACTAATCCAATCATCAATATCATCCATAGACATGTTCCATATTTTATCAAAAGTCAATTCTTCATTTTGCTTAATATAATTTATCACATAATGTTTAAAGAATGATTTTCTCACAAAAGGAATCATTGTCCAGTCATAACTCGAACCAGAAACTCCACCAAATTGTTCTTGACTTTGAATTTGAAAATAAACCGCCGTAAGTTGCATCGCTGAATTTATACTTGCTGCAGGTCTAATATGCGTCTGTCCAACTATAGCACCTTCGTTCAAAACTTTATTAAGAGGTTCTGTTAAACAGTTATGTTTTCCAGAAACTGCCGCATCTAAGTCATGAATATAATTCTCATTATTCTCATGTAATCGTTTTGTCCGTTTTGAAACTAAATTATCAAGAGCATATGCTTTACGATAAACACTCGCTGATTCTGCTTCTCTACCACCAAAAGAATATTCATCGACATTTGCATTTTGGTTTTCAATAGATTTACACATCAACTTCTTTTCATATTCAACCTCTAACCATCTCTTCTTATTCCAATGGAAAGCATCATACAATTCTTTATCACCTCTTTTGAATATGATTTCCTCAATTACATCTTGAATTTCATATACACTAATGACAGATTCACTCGTATCGCTGTCATCCACACCAAGAACTATCAAGGTTTCTTTAAATAAAGACTCATCAAATTCTCTATTTAAAGAATTATACGCTTTTTCAATCGCGTGCCTGATTTTATGTTCTTGAAAGCATTCTTTAGTTTTATTATCTTTCTTTAATACAAACATAAAATAAAAATTTATTTTTTTATTATCAGCATAACCGTTTTTACCGATTATGATATTAAAATTATCATATCTCCTGAAATACAGTCATTTAACATTTTACAACACATTTTAAAGCAAAAAATTAAAAAATATGTCGTATTTTATTTATGATAATATTTTTTTCAAAAAATCATTAACTTCATTTTCACTACAAAGTTTAATATGTTTATCATTTTCATTCCAATCCAAATTATCAATAAACTTAAAATCTTCCGCGTCCGCTTGTAGTCGTCTTTCTAATGAGTCATCTTCATTTCCTCCTTTATATCGTTTAGAAAGTCTTTCCCTTCGAATATGTTCATCAATATCTAAATATACAATTGTTGAACAAAGCGAAAGTTTTCTCATCCAAATATCCGCAGATAATAACATTTCAATATAATTACCTGGACTAAATATCATCACATCAGACTCAAGTGCTTCACCCATATCATAACCATACCTCCAACCATTAAAATTTTGTATTGATTGTAATTTTTTAGAAATGCTATCAAATTCTTCTTCGGTTACAAAATGATATTCACTACCATTTTCATTCGGTCGTTTTGGTCTGGTCGTATATTGTTTTAATGGAATAAAACCACTTAAAACTAACTGCTTCTGTAGAAAATCTTTCCCAGATGCTGCTTTACCTAAAATTATTATTTTATTATCCATATACTTAAAATATAACAAATTAGAGATAATTTTCCAATAAAATGACACCCTAAAAAAACGGACCCATTTGTATATTATATATAATATGTTTTTTTTTATTAACTCCGTTGGAGTTTTTAAACATATATAACATCAAACTCATCATCAGAAAAACAACTCTCATAAATTTCTTTATTAAATTTATTTAATTTTAATACATCATTTATATCTTTTACTTTATTTTTTATATTCATCTTTTTTATGTATAAATTCCATAGAAATACTTTTTTATTGGATTTTATCTTATCTAATGAATGTTCTTTACCTACTTTATCATTATCAAATAAATATCTAACCATTTTTATTTCATCAAAATAATTATTTAATTTTGTAGCACCTTGTAAAGCGATAGCATTGTTTATACAAAGACTATCTATTGGTCCTTCTACAATTGTTAAAGGTTTATTCATATCTACATTCATTATATTAAATAAACCTGATAGCCTATCTAAATTAGCTTGTATATTTTCTACACCATCTTCTTCTGATATATATTTTTCTCCATTTTCTATTGACTTTAATAATCGTTCTATTAAAATAGATATATCTTTTTTGAAAATGTTATTATATATTTTTGATAGCGATCTTGTTAAATATCTGGATTTTTTTGAATTAGTATCGAGTTGTCTTATTTGCATACCAATAACTCTATCATTAGAATTAATATTTAGTATATATAATTCTTTTGACTTTTCATTATAAGCAAAATGTTTCCATTGTTTTATATTGATACATCTTGAATTTAGATAATCTGAACATTCTTTTGACTTATATGGTGTTGTTAAATTTAACATATTAAATAATATAGATTTAGGTATAGCAAGTTTATCCAACAATTGAAATGCAAAAGAAGATTGGTTACTTGATATTCTTCTTTCAAATTTTTTTGATGATTGTTGGATTTCATGAACTTGAATTTTATCTTCAACTGATAGTTCTTCATCAAATTGTTTTAAAAATGAGTTTATACCTGAATGATGATTACAATTAAAACAATGACAAGATAATGAGTTAAGATATATATTAAATCTTTTCTTTCTCGGATCTCGTAATGAATCACCACAAAAAGGACACGCGAAATTAATACGGTCATGAAAATGGTCTATTTTTCTTTTGTGAAAACTATCTTTTTTAAATTTGCTATCCAATATTCTTTGGACTTTTTCTTCTATGTTATCTAATAATGTATTTTCGCTATCGCTGTTCATATATTAAAACTATTAAACTATTAAATATAACTATTTTTTACAAATATAACAATTTATATTGACATAACCAAATTTTTCTTTGTTATATTTGTATATAATAATATTAAATTATATATGGGAACCACAAAATCAAGAGGACATAAAGAAGAAAATGATAAATTTTATACTAAAAAAGATATATCAAAAATGTGCATAGATATGATAAATCTATCGGATTTTGATTTAATAATTGAACCAAGTGCTGGTAGTGGATCTTTTTCAAAGCAGATTGAAAATTGTGTCGCGTATGATTTGGTGCCAGAAGACGATTCTATAATTAAACAAGATTTTTTTGAATTGGACATATCACAGTTTGAAGGTAAAAAAGTTTTAACTATTGGTAATCCACCTTTTGGAGTTCAAAATAATTTAGCAATTGCATTTTTTAATAAAGCGGCACAATATTCAGATACTATTGCGTTTATATTACCAAAAACATTTATGAAGGAATCTATTCAGAAAAAATTGGATTTAAGATTTCATTTGGAAAAATATATAGAACTCCCATATAATTCATTTTTGTTGAATGGGGAAGATTATAAAGTTAATTGTGTTTTTCAGATATGGAAAAAGAAAGATATAAATAGAACAGTTGGAATTAAAATAAATAATGAAAGTTATATAAAATTTGGTAATGAAAATGATTTTAATTTTATTGTTAGGCGAGTTGGTGGAAATGCAGGTAAAGCATATATTTTAAATGAAGGTGAAAGTGTTTCGCCACAATCTAATTATTTTATAAAGAATAATACTATATTAAAAGATGATGTTTTAGTTGAAATTATAAATGATATTAAAATGGATGTTGTTAATTATAGTGTAGGACCGAGAAGTTTATCTAAAGTAGAACTTGTAAAATATATAGAAGAAGCAATGAATAAAAAAGGAGAACGACAAAAATCAGGATTTGATTTTGAGAAAATTGTTGAAAGAATATTTAAAAATATTAAACGAAATATTCATAAGAATAATTATATAAGTGAATATGATGCAGATCTTATATATAAGAATGAAATAACACCTTGTCAAATAAAACATTCTATAAATCAAGATAAAAAATATATAGAATTGGGTGATTTAGGTAGAAATTATAGAAAACAAGATGGTTATTATTTAATAAATGGTTTAGATTCAAATAATGATACATTTGATATTAAAATTCATTTTAAAAATCATATACAAAGTATTTCTAATAATTTGGGTGTTCATATAAGTGATATATATGTATATTATATAAAACCAAAAGAATTAAATATAAACTTTTCAATTATTGAAGAATTTTATAATTCTAACGAAAATAATATATATACTCGATGTATGGATATTGAAAAAGGAATATGTGATTTTAATGATAGAAGTGTGTTTAAACATGGAATAAAAACATCATATAATACAATATCTAAATTATATGTAAAAAAAGATATTTTATCGCATTATAATTTTTTTGATAATATCAAAAAAAGTTTTTATAATAATAGGAGAGGATTTGTTGTTTATGAACCAAAAGAAGGTTTTGTTACACATGTACCTATTGATAAAAATGGTAAACCATATAATGATATAGATAAAATTCCTTATGAATATTCTGCTATATTGAAAATTGACAATACTTTATTAACAGATTATAATTGGGATATTGTGAAAATTTATATTAAAGATGAATTTGATAAAAATAATATGGTGAAAGTGAATATTAAGCGTGACCATAAAAAACAATTCAGATTTCAATGTTCAATAGAAACTAAATATATTGAAAAATATATATGTGATTACGATGAAGATAAATTTGAATTGAATCATTTGCTAAAAAATATTAAAACATTTAATGAGTTTGAACAATCGTTATGGTAAACAATAAAGGCTGTGAGAGTTAATTTCACAGCCTATTTTTTTTTAATATATCGACTCCCACAAATCATTTAAAGTAAAATCACCATATATATTATGCAACTCATCCATATATGTCTTCTCTTCATCACGAAGAGATTGTAGTTTATTTTCAGTTAATTGGAGTTTTTCTGTCAATTCATTTAGTTCTTCTTGTAAAGATTTTACTTTTTCATATATCTGATATTCTTCATTAGATATATTTTGATATTCCTTTATATAATATAGGATTTTTTCTTTATGTTCTTCGCTAAAATTTATTTTCATAACTTTATTCATTTATTACTTTTGCAAATATAAATCCTTCTTTTATACAATCATATGTAACATCATTAATTTTGATAGGTGTTGTTCTACCAATAGGTTTTATTATTATATCACCAGGTGAGAGAATTGAACCTTCATATGTTTTTAAAACTCTTGCGAATCTATTATATGTTTCATCTGGTATAATTATTCCAGATGATGTTGTTTCATTTTTTATATCTTGAATAAGGATATATCCATTTTTCAAATCTATTGGAATTTCTGAAATATTTTTTTGCATAAATAATATAAATTTATATAGTTTATATAAAAATAACAAAATAACAAATATTTCAACTTTTGAATAAAATCAAAAGAGCATACATAAATAAATATATATACAAAAAAATTTTTATATGGCAAATATTTCGGATAAAACTAATTTGACAGAACATACTGGTGTTGTTAATGAGACTGGTGTTGCTGGTGCAAACTGGATTAGTCAAATTAATGCTGGTGGAACAGTTTATGACATCGCTACACATCATGGAATTACATTTAGAGAAGGTAATGGTGGTGCGACAACTACATGGAATGGTCTTTCTGATATTGAAGTGATTATTCCTAGTATCACAGATATCGTTCAAAGTCCTATCGAATTTGCTGGTACTGTTGCTGGTGGTAAAATTGAATGGAATGCTACTCACGGAGATGAACCTAAAACTGGTTATTTAGTATTTGTTACTGAAGATTGTGAGTTTGAAGGACATGCTGTTGAAGCAGGTGATATGGCTATCTATGATGGTACAAAATGGAACATCGTTTCAGGTGAAAACCAAGTTAAAATCGTAGGTGAAACAGATTCTACTATTGCTGATGGAAACAGAACAGTTGTTAAAGTTGGTGCTGCTAAAGATGTATTGGTAGTTGAAGGTAAAGCATTATCTCTTACACTTGATTATACTGATCTTGACAAACATGTTAGTCTTTCAAAAGGTAAAGAAACAGAAGTTGTTTTAGATAAATTGACCGTTGGTTCAGTTGGTATTAACCTTAATAAGGGTGTTGATATTCCTACTACTATTGGTTCAGAGAAAAGTTTCCTAAAGGCTACAGAACTTGAAGATGGTACAGTTAATTTTACAAATGCTACAGGTCTTGTAACAGGTATTACTTGGGGTGCATTTAATGCAGGTACCGCAACTACATCTGAAAAAAATTCAGAACAAACTTTGGAAGTTACTGGTGGTAATTTGAATTTATCTTCTAAACAACAATCTGGTGCTTTTGTTGATAGCGTTTCTATTAATCCTGTTGCTTTTAAAACTGCTAACACAGGTGAAGCAGGATCTATCTCAATGGTTACAGGTATTACTAAAAAAGATGGTCAAGAATTTTTAAAAGGTGTTCATGTAACAGGTGAAGGTGAGACTGCTGATTTAACATTCGATGGTTATATGACAACTACAAAAGACAATGTTAAATTCGTTGAAGGTCTTGCTGGAAATCTTAATCCTGTAACATCTATCACTGCAGGTGATTTTAAATTAACCGCAGGTTCTTCTCTTGCTACAGGTTTTGGTAATGAATCAACATCAGGTGAAGTTATTTCAAGTGTTACTGTAACTGCTAATAACGATACAAGTGTACTTAATACAGCAAAAGTAGAAAATCATGTTCTTTCTTTTAGTTCAACAAATGTTACAAGTGGTGTTAGTACTTCATGTAGTTATAAATCATTAACAAAAACAGGTTTTGAATATACTGCTCCTGCTGCTACAACTACTTCATTTGTTACAAGTGGATTTACAAAAGGTAGTGGTGTTAATTATACATTTGATAAAGCAAACGAAACTACATACGAAACAACATCTGCTCATTGGAAACTTGATACACCTGCACTTGATGTAACATATGGTTCATATAGTTTTACAGCTAGTGGAATGAAAGCAAATGTACCTGAAGGAACATTTGTTACAAGCGTAACTCCAGGAACTCTTCCTAGTTTAGCAGAATCTACAGTTACAAAAACAAATATTACAGGTTCTGTTAATACAGCACTTAAAACAGAAGAATTTAAATTTAACGCGCTTAATGCAAATAGTATCAATATGCCAGGTGCTTATTCGCTTGAAACTGTTGATGAAGGTGGTCAAATCACAGTTGGTAAAAACGGTGATATCGCTGCTAATAATGCAACTATCGATCTTTCTGATTATATTACAGGTGTTACTATTTCTGAAACTACAGTTAAATAATTTAATACTTTTTAGTAAATATTATAAACGATACTCTTCGGGGTATCGTTTTTTTATTTTGTTATATTTTATTATAATAAATGTTTTAATTTTTTGTAAAATGGAATATAAAAAAATTCAATTTTTAGTTCCTCAATATATGGAAAATGAGGAGACTATTTCTTTTTTATTAGATTCTATTGAATCACAAATATATATGAATAAAAAAGATATAGGTGTAATAATTTGTTCCGACGGTGGTGAATATGTGTTAAATCAAGAATTTCTTGATAAATATTCATATGATATACAATATGTTATATGTGAACATCGAGGTGTGTCAGCAACAAGAAATTCTGCACTTTTATTATCTGATGCAGAATATGTTATGTTCTGTGATGCTGATGATGGTTTTGTTTCAAATATAGGTGTATACTCTATAGTTAGAAGTCTTGATTTAAACCCAAAATCAGAAATGTTAAGTACTAAAATTTTTGTTGAGGATAACATAAATGGATTTCCTGAATTTACAATAGGTGATCATAATAACACATTTGTTCATGGAAAAGTTTTTAGAAGAGAGTTTTTGATTGACCACGAATTATTCTTTGATGAAAGACTTAAAATACATGAGGATTCTTATTTTTGTAATATTATAAATTTTTATGCAGATAAGAAAATATATAATAATAATGCTTTTTATTGTTGGCGTAAGAATCCAAATTCTGTATCTAATCAAAAATATTATTTTGTTAACACAATGTGGAGATTATTATTAACAAATAATTCATTGGTAGTTTTTATGAAGTCAATAAATGTTAAACCAGAAATAATTTCCGAATCTGTTGTAGATGTCATTTTGCAATTATATTGTGAATTACAGAATGATGAATGGTATTTAAAAGAACATAAGGAAAAATTAGATAGAACATATGGTGTATTATATTGGTATATCATGAAAAATATCGATTACTATAATACAGTGTCTGAAGATAAGTTTAAATCTATATTAAAAAATGTGAGAGAAGGACATCATTATAGAACTATTGAAAAGTTTTCTATTGATCAGTTTATACATAATATTGAGTGTTATAAAGAGTATGCTGAACAAATGGGAGATCCATATAAATTAAACTGATGTATTATGCGAACAGAGTGGGTTATACATATTTGGGGTAAAGATAGAGAATGTCTTGAATTAACAAATCAAGAAAAATTTCACATGTATATGATTAAAAATTGTGATCATTCTATATTTGATAAAGTATTGATTAATATAGCAATGGATAATGTGTATAATAAAAAACTTTTTAAATTATTAAAAAACGAACTGTTAAATATATTTTCTGATGTTAATGAAGTTGATATTAGAAAATGTAAAAATGATGTTATGTTATGTGAATATATAACATTTAAACCATATGTGTTTGATAGAATCGGAGAAGATGTTAGAATTTTTTATAGTCATTTTAAGGGATATATTTCCAATGTAATATTAGTTAACGAATCAGCATATCCAATTAGAAATTTATTTTTAAATGAATATTATTGGTCTTATTTAATGTATCGAATGTCTTTAGATAAAGAGTATATTGATGAAATGAAAGTGTCTTTTGATAAAGGTAAAGATATATATTGTTGGTGCTATCTTGATAAAAGTAATTTAGAACATACAATTATACAAGATATGGATGATTATTATACTCAATTTTTTAGCGGTATTGAATATTATTTTCCAAATATTAAAAAATACTATGATAAAGAATGTATGTTAAAACATAGTCCAGGTTCTTTTGTTTGGTATGATATGAAAAATATAGGTAATCATATCGGTTCATTTAATGAAATTTTAAATTTGGATGATGATATTATTAAAAGCGTTGGATCAGCAAGACATTTTTGTGAATTATATATTTGGAGATTTCTAAAAATAGAAAATATTCAAGAGCAAACTTTCATAAATAATATGAAAAAACAATTTAGTAGTATAAGAAATAGTTCTTATACACAATTATATTGTAGTAAAAAGATTTGTAAAAAATATATAAAAGATTTCGAAAAATATATAACACAAAATAAACTAATATAAAATGTCTGATAAAATTAAACAAATTAAGGCACCTAATGGTACTACATATGAGATAGATGCTAAATATTGGGATGGACATCAGTTTTCAGAAATTACAAATTTAGTACATGGAGTTGTTGGTACATATGTTATTGAAGCAAAAACAGGTTCTAGTGCAACTTCTGATTATAAAGAAATAGTTGAATCTTCTGCTGCTCAATTAACAACCACAACTGCTAAACTTGGTGCTTTAACAGGTGTGCCTGCTGAAAGTTGGGTAGATTTCAGTGTTGGTGATATTATTTTGATGGGCGCAACATCAGATGGAAAAGTAAATTTTGACAGATGGATTTCTAAAGTTGATAATAATGGAAATGTTACACTTGATGTTCTTGAAACACAAGTTGCAAAGCATCATCATACCATTACAGTTCCTTCTATAAGAATATCAGATGTAAATGTACTTACATCAGCAATAGTGGGAAGTACCACAACAAGTAATATGGCATATGCGGGTTCTGATGTAAATGTTGTTACAGGTGCTTCTGATGAAAATGCTGTCGTTGTTACTTCTGTCACACATGATGGTTCGGGAAATTATAATTTAAAAATAGAAACAGGTGCATCAACAGATTATGGACATTCACATACAGTAAACGCTCATAATCATATTGTAAAATATGATAAGACTACTGTTAGTAGTAATGTCGAAGCATTTACTTCATTGAATACAGATAGTTATACTCCACATACACATACACTTGTTTCGGTTGCAGGTGAAGCGCAGAGTGATAGTTCAATTACATATGTTAATGCTACTCCTAAATCAACTGCAACATTCATTAAAACTTTAACAGATGCTTCAACAACAACGGCTACTGGAGGTGCAACACCTGCAACAAATGATGTTTCTTTAACTACAACTGCACAGACAAGTGGTGATACTATTGGTGATATAGTTAAAACTATATCAGCAGGTTCACATACACATACAGTTAACACAACTACAGATAGTGATGTTGTTACTGCCGCTACTGTAGCAGCAAGTGTTGTAATAAGTGCTGTGTTGTCATATACTGCTCCTTCTGTTGCAGCGAAAGTTGTAACTTCTGTTTCATATAGCGCAGCAAGTACTGTTACTGGTTGGACAGCGACTGTTGACTCATCGGGAATTTTAAGTTTTAATGCCCAAACAGCAAATAGGATATCAAGCATTACAGTTCCGACACCGTCAGACCAAAGTGCGGGTTCTGCTACACTTGATGCTCCTCGTGCGTCCCAATCTCGTACATTAAACAAAGTGACTTCAACAGGAAGTGCTGTATCCGCAGGAGCACATCAACATGGATTTAGTCATACTCATGCTATTGAATCACATAGTCATACTGTTAATAATCATACACACACATATTTAAAGACTGTTGCTAGTACATCAGAATCTGCTATTACTGCATTAAGCACAAGCACTTATAATGCACATAAGCATACAAATATTACTGTGGTAGGTACAACTTCTAATTCGTCATCATTCACATATGTTACTGGTGGTAGTAAAACTTCAGTTGTGAGAGATTTAGCGATAACACCTACAGCAGCAACAGTTGAAAATGCTTCACCAGGAACATCTACAGTATATCAAAAAATTACAGGCACAATAACACATCCAGGATTATCTGTTGAAACTAATAAACTTTCAAATATGCTGAAAACAGGAACAATTAAACCAGCAGTGGATAGCGCACAGAAACCTGCTATGACTGTTAGTACTGGAACAATAACTGTTGTGAGAACTATTGATGTTGGTGAAGAAAGTGTAAAAACATCAACAAATATAGGTGGTGAATAATAATTACACAAATATAAGATAAAACTTAAAGGTGAGATAAATTCTCACCTTTTGTTATTTTTATAGTAAAAATAATTTTAATATGGAAAAAAAAGAAATAATTGATATCTTGAATGGTATGTGTGAAAGATGTCTTATAAAAGGTTTGATACAATCATTAGATGACGCGAGAAATTTATATGATGTTTTTAATAGATTCCGCAATAATGGTTATACAAAAGATGAAGAGTATTCGAGAGATATTGTGTATTTGTATAATTTATCTGTGAAATTACATGATAGTGGTTATACATCTTTGGAAGAGTCTTATTCTATATATAGTGCTATATTGGCTGCAGATAAGATTGATTTTGTTGAAATTGATGAACCACTTTTGGAAATGACTCTTGATGAGCATCCTGTTGAATCTGAAAATATTGTTGAGTCAAAGCCTGTAAAATCAAGCGTAGTAAAAAGAAAGAGGTTGAAGGTGTAGTTGATACATAAATATTTTTATGGAGACACTTTATGATATATTACAATTAAAATCAGATTGTTCTTTGGAAGATATTAAAAATGCATATAGACAGTTATGTAAAATATATCATCCAGATAAAAATCCAGATAATGAGGATAAATTTTTAGAAATAAAAAAAGCATATGATATTCTTGTTGATGAAGAATTAAGAAAGGAGTACGATCTTGATATACAATGTTCTCCTAATTGTAAGCCACAACGGATAAATATTAAGAATAATATAGAACTTACTTTAGATGAATGTTATTATGGTTGTATAAAAAAATATCGTTTATTTTCAGGGTTGTATGATGTTATAGTACCTCAATTTTCTAAACCTGGTGATAAAATTTATTTAGAAGGTCTTGGTTGGAATGGAGGTGATTTAGAGTTGGAAATTGTAGTTGAAAAGAATAATAATTATTATTTAGATTCTAAATTAAATTTACATTATATTTTGGAGATTGATTTGTGGGATTCTATATTAGGTTTTGAATGTGAATTTAATATTTTTGATGAAAAAATTAAATGTGATATAAAACCTTTTACAAGAACAGGTGATATGTTTTTATTAATAGGTAAAGGGTATCCTAATGGTAGATATAAAACTAATTTAATTATAGAAATAAAGGTTAAAAATTTATTTGAATTAAGTGAAGAGCAGTTAGATTTAATAAGAAAAATAAAGGAGATAGGGGAGAAATAATTCTCCCTTTTTTCATAAATATATTATGGAAGAAAAATATATTGATTTTATAAGAACGAATCGGGAAGGTGAAGGTCTTGAGGAAATTAAGACAAATCATCCTGATGGATTAATATTTGTTAACTCACAAAGTGAGGGTAACATATATATTGGAAAAAAGCGTGTTACAGATTATTATAATTCACAAGTTGATGTTAATGATCCAAATAAATTAACTAATGATGTTGGTGGTATAGAATCGGGAATTCATGTGTCTGAATTGAAAGGTAAATCAATATCTGAAATATTAGATACTATATTATTCGCATCTAATAATAATTTAACTCTTAAAGGTGTTCAGGTTATTGATAAGATTGAAAATTTAAAAGATAATACATTAGAAGATGTATATCAAGGAATGGTTGTTTCTGTTTTAGAGGATAATTCATTATATATTTTATTATCTGATTCCGATAGTGATTCTGATAATGATAGAGAATGGAAGAAAGTTGGGACAGATATTAATAAAGACGAAATAAAAGAATATGCTAATACATTAAGTGAACCAATCACAGTCGCGGGTTTATCTGGGAGTTTAGGTGCAAATATTTCTAATGGTAAAACATATGAAACAATTGAGGAAATATTAAGAGATCTTCTTTGTAAAGAGATATATCCAACACCTTTATTATCAATAACAAACCCTACACTTTCGTTTGGTGCTATAACTGGTGCAACAGCAAGTAATTATCAAAGTATTATGGAAGTTGGTTCTGTTTTAAATTTAAACCCAGTAACAATAAGTTCTGCTTCTATATCAAACGGCTATCGTCAAGGTAGTGGATTTACTTATGGATATTCTTCTACTAATGATGGTGAAAAAGATGGTGATGGGAATCCGCCAGCAATTAATGCAACAACATCTTTGAATGGTGTTTATAGTCTTACAGAAACATATTCCCCACAATCTATAGGAACACCGCGAACAGTTAATTCGTCAGAAAAATATGAGGATGTAAAATTTGCTGAAGGTAGTGTTGTTATAGGTTTAGGAGTTAATAAAATTTCTTTTAAAGCAACATCTCCAAGTGGTTCTTATTCACATCCTGAATATCCAGAATATTATGTAGTTTCAAATTTAGGAAACACAGATTTAAATGCAAAATTGTCAAAGTCTGGAGTATTAAATAAAACTTTAGATTCAAAAGAATCTACCGCGAGTATATCTGTAACAGGTGTATATCCAGTTTATGTTAATATTAGTTCGGGTAGTTTTGTAGATGAACCTGTAAAAATGAGTTTAACATCAAGTAACACATTTGAATTTAATGTACCTTCGGAGGTTGCGAGTGGTATTCACTTTACATTTGATTATCCTGCTACACATAGCGTTACATCCTTTAAAATTAAGGATTTAACTGGAAATTTTGTTGATTATAGCGCAACATATGAATCTGAATCAGAAACAATAAAAAAAGTTATTTCTGAAAAAGAAGTTTCATATAAAAGATTTATAACAACAGGTAAACTTCAAGGTGAAGGAACATATAAAATAATATTGTCCAAAGGATTAGATAAGTAAAAAATAAAAATATAGATTTATGGGTATTATAAAAAATTCAATCACTTTTGGTTCTGGATTTAATATAACAGCGGAAGGTCCAATTGATTCAAGAATGATTGTTGAATATATTTCAGATTTAACTATGGTTTGGAATTCAGATGCACCAGCATATGAAGGTATGTTTGTATCAGTTCTTGAAGATGGTAATATTTATACATTAAGAGATAAAGATTTTTCAGATATTAATAATTGGAAAAAACAAGGTTCTTATGTAGTTAATGAAATTCTTTACTTGTAATTTCTGAAGAGATAAAAACCGCCGTATTCAAACAATAAAAAAAGAGAGGAGTAAATTCCTCTCTTTTTTATATTTTAAGTTTTTTAACTTCATATGGAAAGCATTGGCTTTCATATATTTTAATTCTCTCTCTCGCGTGTCCCATTTCATAACATCCAGAATATAAATCATCGGTTATATCATACACATTTACAAAATCTTTTCCGATAGCATCACTTTTTCTTAAACCGCGACCGATACTTTGTAAAATTGTAGATGTTGATTTATAACTACTTACAAAGAATATATTGAAAATATTATTAATTGAAATACCTGTACTGGATGTTCCAAAACTTGCTACTAAAACGACATCGTTTTTTATTTCCATTCTTTTTCTAATTTCCTCTCTAACTTCCGTACTTATCTGTCCATCAATATAATATACCATTTTATTGGTATTTTCTTTTAACCATTTAAACAATTGCTTTCCATAGTCTATTTCTTTAAAAAGAACCATTGTATTTTTATCTGTTTTAGAAATAAGTTTGGTTATTACATTAAATCGTTTTTGTGATTCGTTAATAAATTTTGTTTCAATTCGATACATGTCCGCGCCTTTACCAACTTTAGATAATTGTTTTTTTGCGTTTTTAAAACTTTCTTTTTGTTCTTCGCTTGTATAATTAAGTCTAACTTGAGTTATTTTACAGTTAGATATATAACCCTCATCTTGAAGTTGAGATGCAGTAATATTAAAAACTATCGGACCAAGACTACTGCATAATGTAAGACCTTCTGCAGTTTTCATATTTGGAATTGTTCCACTTAAACCAAATTTATAATCAAAGTTGCAACTATCTAAAATTTTCTGAATAGATACACAAGAACCTTTGTGAACTTCATCCACAAATATACAATCAAATTGATCAAAAAACTCTTGAGATTCTTTTGTTAATGTTTGATATGTACCAACTACGATATTTGTATTTTCTCTATATTTACATCCAGAATATACTTGTTGAATATTTATTGGAAGTTTATCTGAATTATATTCTTCATAATCGCCTGATGTTTGTAAAACAAGACCAACTGTCGGAACTACGACTAAAATTCTTTTGACTAATTTATGTGTAAGTAAATATGCAAATATTATAAATGATAATAGTGTTTTACCAGAACTGGTACAACTATTTCCCATACATCTTCTATATTTAATGATATTATATGCAGAATCTATTTGATAATATCTTGGTTTCCATTTAGTGTCTTTAAAAAAATCATCCACCCACGATTTAAAATCATCAAAATTTATATTTTCATCTATAATAGATTCTAATCCATTTATTTCACAATCAAAATTATATTCATTACATAAATCAAAAAGATATTTATATGTTGTGGCTGGGATATATTGTCCTTTTATAAAATTTATCTTTCCATCCCATAACCCACTTTTAAATTTTGGGTGAAATCTATAATTCTTTGCATATTTCTGATACGACAATGTTAGTTGTTCATATTCTACTTGTGAACAACGATCAATTACGAGATATTTTTTTGTGTCATCAATATGTAAAATCATTCTAAATAATTAAAAAATATATATTTAAATATAACAAAATATTTATGTTATATAACATAAAAGAGGAGAATTTTTATTTCCCCTCTTCAGTTTTTATATTGACTATTTTTAATCTTTTTTTACAAACTCTCACTCTTTTACTATTTTCATCAGAACTTTCTAATGCTTCTATAAGTTCTTGTTGTCTTACTTTTTTAATATCATTTACATTCTCATACATTTCTTTTTTATCATCATCTGTCATTTTCCTTAAATCTTTTAGATATCTTTTAAGTGTAGTAAAAGATATTGGTTTACATCCATTGTTTTTTAATATTATATTTGTTTCTTCTAATAATACTTCTCTTTTTATTTTTTTATTATTATTTAATAAATCATTTACAACACACATATATATATTTTTAGACAATCTACGAGTCTCTAAACTCTGATCTCTTTGTTCGTCTGTGTAGTAAAAATCGTTTATCATGCTTATAGCATAATTGTAAGAATTATTAAAAGTGCTTTCAAATTCTTCTTTTGGATATTTACCGTGATTAGATGTTTCTGGCCATAATCCATTATATTTTTTATCCATTCTATTGAATAGTTCTTTTACAATTGAATGAATTTCATTTTTAAATTTCTTATGTTCTTTTTCATCTAAAGATATAATATCTTTAGAACTTCTAAATTTATGTTCCCTCGCCTGTCGCCATGTTATTGTTCGTGTGCAGTTTAAAACAAAAGTATTTCTGGATTTTCCAAAATCACCATTCTCTATATCATCTTTAGATAACACCACTTTATTTTTCTTGATGTTTTCTTCCATCTCAACATCTTCATCTTTGATTTTTTTTATTTTTTTATCATCAATCTTTTCAATATGTTCATTTATAAGATGTTTTGTTTTTTGATATAATTCTATAATTGTCGGTGCTTCATCATAATAATCTCGTCTCGCATTTTTCGTTTCTAATAATGAATCTATTTCTTCTTTTGATAGATATTTAATTTCACCATTCCTATAATATGGCATTAGTAATTCTAAATTATATAAACCAAGTCTGGCAGATTCATAATTTTTTGCTTTCCAATATCTATAATTCTTATCTCCAAATTTATGCTTCTTACTTATACATGTGAGTGCTGTAGAGAATTTTCGATAATCTATACCCCATTTTGTAAGTTCCATAAAATTGGTTCCAAATAGATTTAGTTCTTTTTGTTTATTATTATCATCCTTTAATGTTTTAATAAGATTTTTTATAACATCTTGATCCATTATTTTATACATAACATTTTTCACCAACCATTGCATCTGTATATGATGTGTTTCATGATTTTTAATGATGAAATCTGGTAATGCACTACACTTTGCAAATTCTAATAATATTCTATTAACTTCTGCTTTATTGCTATCAGTTTCACAATCTACATCGATATCGAGTACAATAAGATTGCGAATATCTCTTGTTATACCTGTTCCGATAGCAGAAAATTTACCATACTTATAACATAGATCGAGATAGTTGTCTATTTTCATATATTGCATATCTCTCTGTGATACTCTGAAAGATGATGCATTTTTAACTGTAGATACATCGTTAGAATATACGCTATATTCAGCCAAAGAATTTACAAATTTTTCTACAGTATTTCTATGATTTGCTTTCCGAATATCTACAAGATATTCTGGTTCGTCGTCATCTTTAATATATAATTTATATACAAGAAAAAAATGGGTATTATATCTCATTGTAATTATCTGGTATCGATAATTTGTTAGATAATCTACCATACCAACATATGGAGATCGTTTATCTGTTATTATAAACTCCCATGTGTTTTTGTCATATTTATTATGTTTAATGAGACTAAATAATCTCAATTTATCATCTTCTTCTACAATATTTCGTAATGTTTTTTGAGCCATAAATAAATTATAATAGTAATAAAAATATAACAAACAATGGGGGAAAAATACGATATTTTACAATGGTATTCGCATTTTTTGAAAAGTGGAGATAAATTTGATTTAAAAGAAGATGCTAAAAAAGGAGATAGTGTTATTCTATATCCAGGTCGTTTTTACATATTGAAATATAATTCAAAAACGGATAAAATATATAATAGTAGACCTGTTATTATAAGTATGGGTTTATCTGAAAAAGATCCTAATTCTTATTTGTGTATTGATTTGTGTGTTATGCCATTAAAAGTAAGATTAAATTTTATTGCTACATTTTTTAAATGGTATATTCATCAGATTTGGGAAAATATTAATAGATTTCCTAATGTGGAACAAGTAGATAAGCAAACTCCGATAAAGAATTTTAATTATGATATTATATGTAAGGCAGCGGAGTCTTTTTATATAAAAAATGCAATTAAGAGATATAAGGTAGAAAATGTTATGGCTATTTATTCTTTACCATTTTCAAAAGTATATAAGGTAATAGGTAAATATTGTGATGAAAATTATTTTGTTAATGGAACCATCGCAGATGCACAAACAAATTTTATCAAAAAAAGTTTAAAGAAAAAATGAATTAAAAAGTTAATATTTTATGAAAACTTATTAATCATTTCATAAAAAAATACATAAATACTTTATATATAATTGGTTGGTTATAGATGATAACACTGAAGATTAAATATAATACTACAAACGATGGTTTAAATTTAATAGAAGAGTATAGAAAACAATATTCTTCAGTGTTGCACTATGCTTATAACAGACGATATGAAGGTGTTAGCGAAAAAGATACAGAACATCAAATAAATTCGTTGAATAATATATATCTTATTAAGTCATATCTTAAACGATGTGCTGTTAAAAACGCAACACAACTGATAAAAGATGTAGATAAAAAACAACTAATTTTTGGAGGTAAGAAGAATTTCGTTGATAGATGTAAAGGTAAAATAACTAAATATGAGTTTTTAAATAAGAGATTAAGTAAATTATATCTTATAGGTGAAACAAATTATCATGGTAATAGATTTATCATTATAAATGAAGATTTAGAATCTTTTACTTTCAAACCGACTAATAAGAATAGAATAATTTTAAATATCAATGGTGGGTATAAAAGATATAAATCAATATTAAATAAACTTTATCACTTACAAAAAGATAAACAAATATCTATTACCTACCAGTTGGATAATGAATATATTTATTTAACTTACGATGAAACATTATTAAACCAATTTATTGATTATAAACCTATTAAAAATAGAATATTTGCGATTGACCTGAATCCAAATTATGTTGGTTGGTCTGTTGTTGATTGGAAAAGCAGTAGTGAGTTTAAAGTTGTTAAAAGTGGAGTTATTAGTATAAAAGAATTGAACGATATCGATTTCAACCTTAAAGGTAAATCAAGTGATTCAAAAGAAAGAATTTATATCAATAATAAAAGAACATTTGAAACCTACGAAATTAGTAAGTTATTGGTTAATACTGCTAAATATTATAAATGTGAAGTATTTGGTTTAGAAGAACTTAATATAAAAAGTAAAGATAACGAAAAAGGTAAATACTTTAATAAATTAGTCAATAATGTTTGGAATAGAAATAAACTCGTTAATAATATTAAGAAAAGATGTAATATATACTCAATAAGAGTAATGTTAGTGAAGCCTAATTATAGTTCGTTTGTTGGTAACTTTTTATTTAGAGATTTAAATTTACCAGATATGACACTGTCATCAATAGAAATAGGTAGAAGATGTTATGAGTTTAAAACACAATATATAGATAAAAAATATAAAAAGAAAAATATAATTTTACCCGATGTTAATGATTTTAATGATAGGTATATTAAGTCGTTGGAAGAATTTAATATACCTGTAGAAATCAAAGACCTTGTAAAAATATACTATTTCTTAAAAAAGTCTAAAAGCAGATATAGGGTTTCTTTAGATGATTTAAATCATCTGGAGTTTTCAAGATGTTTTTCAAACAAAAGTAAAGTTAAGAAAATTTTTATAACAATACATAAAAATACATAAAAACATGAGTCTGACAAAGATAGGAATTGATTTTTCGCTCACAAGTCCAGCGATATGTGTGTATAAAAATGGTGAATATTCTTTTATTAGTTTTTTCAATGATGGTGGTAAAGATTGGAAAAAATCAAAATCTAAAACATATAGATATCATAATGATTTATGTGATATTATTGAAGTTATACCTTATACAAGAAATATTGATGATAGCAATTACCGCCGCGAGCAAAAAACTAAAATGGATGATGCATTAATGATAGTAAATCTTATAATTGAGAAATTAAAATCTATTATAGATGATGAGTCAATTATTGGATTAGAGGGTTTTTCTTATGGTAGTATTTCGTCATCAACATTAGATCTCGCTATGTATAATTCTTTTTTAAGAATGAAGTTAATAGAAAATTTTGGATCGGATTGTGTAAATATTATTTCACCAACAGAAGGTAAGAAGGTATTATTTGGTAAAGGTAATGCTAAAAAAGATGATATGATACAATCATTTATAGATAATAGATTAAAAGATGATATATTAGAGTCAAATGCTTTTTGGAAATATTGTAAAGAAAATGGTGTTGATTTCAAACAACCAAAACCTATAGATGATTTAGTAGATGCTTATGGAATATTAAAGAGTATATAAAAAAGAAAGAGAGGAATTTAAGTTCCTCTCTTTTTTATTTCAATTTATTAGTAAGTGTTCCTACTGCTATAGTATTATCTTTATTATAAGTACTATATACAATAATATCATATTGTTTAGGTGTGTCACTTAAAGTATTCAACCATATATCTATACCAATAATATTTGCATATTTTGTATTTTTTACAGTTGCGTCTGTAGATTTAAATCGTGAATCACCAAATATATTACCGTTATAATCTTCCATTCTATATTGGTATATAATAGGAACTTTTAAAGATTCATTTGCTTTTATTGAAGCATGTGATCTATTTGTATCACCATTAACTTGTATTTCGCTATGATTCAAAGGACTTAGGAATAAAAATGAATCACAAGACATTGTTCCTGTTCTATATCTATCAGAATCTTCATATCCTATTTTGTGTGTTGTTACAAAACTACCATCATCCATAGAAAGGAAACCATCAACATTAAGATTCTTTATTTTACCTAAATCTGTAAATCCATATGTTGCTTGAATTTTAGGTTCTATTTGATTTATAGTTGCAGTTTTAACAGTTTTTACATCAAATGAAGTTCTAGCGGCTATTTTATTCGCTTTAATTAAACTTTGTTGCAATGCATTCTTTTTAATTAAAGAATTGTTTGATGTAAGTTTATTAGATGTAAGTTTATTAGATGCGAGTATATTAGATGTTGTTTTTTCTGCGGTTAATGATACAGGATTAGTTAAATTATTTAATCTCATAAGAACCTTGGTGTCTCCATATAATGTTTTTAAAGCAGTTTGAGATTTTTTAAATGTTTTTGGTAATCTATTTAAAACAACTTCTATTTGCTTTATTATATCATATGAGTTTTTCATTTGTATCGCACCGCGAATCTCTTCATTTGTTGTTGTTCCATCTGCTTGTTTTATACTTTTAATAAAGTAGAAATTTTCTGTATCTAATTTAAACTCATCTACACCATCTTTAATATCACCAGTATCTGTGTGTTTATCTACCCAATTCCATTTTAAAACACCATCGCTATAATTATTGAATGTTGTATAATTCTTTTTTGTTTCAGTGTATATATCAAAGTCACCATTTGTGTCCATATAATATAAACCTTTGATAACAACATCACTATCACCGCTACCACTTGGTATTTTGTTTGTTATGATATTTCTTGCAGCATTTTGTGATTTTGTATCACCATATTTTTCCCACATATATAATACAACATCGTCTTCTGAATAATATACGAAAGGTGATAATGAAGAACCTGTTAGATTATCATATAAATTTACAATATAATCAAATAAAGCAATTTTTTGATCTTCTGTTATATTATTTGAAGTAACATCTGTTCCACTATATCCGTTTAAACCAGTAGGTCTATAAAAATTAAATCTCTCTACCCAAAATTTAACATCTTTGTTTGTATTGTATTTAAATTTATATGAGTTTTCACTATCAATAAAATTTGCTTTTGGATCGAAATTTGCAGTTCCTGATGTGCTTGTATTATTCGCATACATATTAAATGTATCTGATACATTTCTAAATCTTGAATATACAAATTGTCCTTTACATTGTGCTGATTGATACATGTTAGGTGAACAAATTTGATAATCAATAATATCAGAAGCACTTAAATTAATTGGAACAAGGTCATATCTACCTTTTGCTTTATAATAATCACTTGCTATAGAATTAGGTGTTAGAACATTATCGTAGTTTTTATAATCATTTATTTTTATAACATCGTTAGTTTCTTTAGAAATGATATCACTAATTTCCGTAATACTATTTGGACACATTGATAATCTATCACCAGGTATTTTACTTAAAATTTCTAATCCACTTTGTAAATCAGATGATATATCTATATAATATGTTTTAGTTATAATTGCGCCGCTTCTTTTATCGGCATCGATTTTATTTTTATCATCTATGTAATTACCTGCATTGATGTAAGTTGTACCACCTTCAGTTAATGTATATATCTTTGAATTGTCCTCACCATCAATAAGTTTTACTTCTAATGTAGCGTTCATTCTTTCGATTTGTTCATTAACAGCAGTTATCTGATTTTGCAAATCATGTAATTTATCATATAATGTGATTGGTGTTTGTTCAGGACTTAAAAATCCAGATGTAATGCTTTCAGCGTTATGTGCAAAATATTTATCGTTAGTATAAAAACTTGAAGACATATGTGCATATGAAGTTCCAGTTAAATTACCAACAACATTTGCAACAGAAGCATCAACTCTATTTTGTGCAATAATTTCTGAAATATCATCACCTTGCAATTCAGGAAAATCTCCGAAATCAATAATTATAGATTCACTCCAATCAGATTCCATAGGGTTAGATGGAAAACCTGCTTCACTTATAGATTTGATTTGAATTTCAATTTGCTCACCACTTTGAATAGGGAGGTCAAGTTGATTTATATTTATCTGTTCTGGATCAGCAGTATTAACTTTTTCCCAAATATATATACCATCCGCTCCTTTAACTCTTCGTCTCATTGGAGATAAAATTTCATTCCAATTTGAAAATCTACCAGTTGCATTAGTTGTTCCATCAAGATATGTAAACTCTTCTTCTTTATTTGCAACACCACTTTCACTTAAATATCTATATCTTATTCTGAACTGAATAATTTGTTGAGGACCTGATGCTTTACCGATTTTTGGTGAAGGAATACTCCAGAAACCTCTTACTCTATATTTAGGTTTTTCAATATACGAAGCAGCATATTGAGACTTAATTTGATTTACTATACTGTTATATAAAGAAGTATATGTTTCTTGATTTTTTATATATTCGGTAAGTTTCTTTTGAGCATTTTGTTTTTCGGTGGTTGTTGTAAATTTAGTTGTTTGTATAAGTTCTTTTTGTTCCGCAACTAATTTTTCGTTATTATTTATTTGACTCAAAGCGTTTTCTTTATCCGCGATAAGTTTTTTAAAAGTATTTTTTTCGGCTCCTTCAGATAGTTGTTTATTAATATGAACTATTTTGAAATCACTCGCGCTTTCATCTTCTGAATCATATCTTAAAACAGGTGCGTCAGGTTTAATTCCTTCAACAATACTTGGGTAATAATCTTTTGAATACGAAAGAATAACATTACCAAAATCAACTACATTTTTTTGATAGAAAGTTTCTAATTTAACAATAACACCTCTTGGGTCTTTATATTTAAGATCATTACTATAAAATGCAATACCAGGCGACCATTTACTTGAAGGTATATTGCTGTCAGGATCAATTGCTTTAACGAAAATAACTTCGCGTCTATCGAAACTTACAGGAATTTCTACATTAATTTTTTTAACTTGATTTGAACTAATTTTAAATACTGTTTCGATAGTAATAGGTGAATAACCTTCTAATCTTTTGAGTTTAACTTCATTTGTCGCAACATCTACATATGTAACCATATATCTTGTAGTTGTTGGATTTTCTCTAATTTCAAGTATATCATTTTTTGCAAGAGTAACGGTATTTTCAACACCGCTGTTATTATCAGTATATCGCAAACTTTTTAATATCACTCTACCGAGTATATTCTTTCCATTTGGTGTCAATGTATTTTCAAGAATTCTATCAATTTCAAATTCTCCACTATATCTTCTTCTTATTGGTGGTAAGTCATAATAATTTTCATCAAGGACGTATGTAATACCATTATTTAATAATCCTTTTAAAAAACTTTTATAATCAATTTTTGTAGAATTAAGTCTAATATTGTTAAAATAATTTAATTGTTTAGCATTAGTACAATTAAGAATATATCTTTGAATCAATACTCTTTCTGTTTCTGTAGGTACACAGTTAGATAAATCCACATTAGCATATAAATATGGATCCATCATATCCTCAAACAACCAATTTGACTTGAAGTTGAAATTAGTTATATCATTTGTGTGTGTGATAGTTGGTGCTTCGGAAGCAATTTTACTCGCAATAATTTTTCTGTATGTACCATCTGACAATTGTACTCTACCACCTGTTCCAGAATCAATATTAGTTATAGTTTTTAATGTGTTATCTAATCTTTCAATTTCAGATTTAAGATAACTAAATGAAGGAATAGAATATGTTGTAGACTTTGACGGGTTGTTTGGATCTGTTAAAGTTATAGTAACAGTATCTTTTTTTGAAGTTACAGCGTCGCTTACTTTTGAAACAGTTTCAATGCTGTTTTTCTCCAATATAAGTGCTTGCTCTAAAAAATAACTTAATGAATTACTGATTTTCGCGTTTCCCATATATTATCTAATTTTTTAATTAAAACTTACCATTATTGGTATATATTATATTTATGAAAATGAGGAAATTCATAAATAAATATATAAAAAAAACATTTTGTATTATAATGATTTTTAAAAACGGATCTTGTGGCGATGAAGTGAAACAAATTCAACTTGCGCTCGGTATAAAGGCTGATGGTATTTTTGGTGATAAAACTGAAAAAGCAGTTATAAAATTTCAGAAAGAAAATGGTTTGTATCCCGATGGTATGATTGGATTAAAAACATTAGATGCCCTAAATATAAATTTTGATACAGACTTAACAATATTCAAACCTTTTGATCTTGATATTGATGAATATTATTTACCAAATGGTGAATATCTTAAAGGTAATTATAAAAATGAATATATTATACTTCACCATACTGCTGGTGGAGCAAATCCAAGATCTGTTGTTGATTGCTGGGGAAGAGATTCTGTTGGTAGAGTTGCAACAGAATTTGTTATTGGTGGTCAGAATTGTAGTACAGGTAATGCAAAATATGATGGTCAAATAGTTAGATCGTTTCCAGAAGGCTGTCAAGCATATCATATTGGATCATCGGGTTCTTCATATATGAATACACATTCTGTTGGAATTGAGATTTGTAATTTTGGATATATTAAAAATGGTAAGACATATACAGGTGCTAATGTGAGTCCAGAACAAATTATTACTTTAGATGATATATTTAGAGGACATTATCAATGGCATAGATATTCCGATAAGCAAATAAAAGCATTACGAGATTTGTTATTATATATTTCTAATCGAGACAATATAGATTTACATGAAGGATTATATAAATGGATAAAGACAGAAGGCGCGTTAAAAGCATTTGATTTTCATTCTGATGCATATAATGGAAAAGTAAAAGGTTTGTTATCACACACAAATATTAGAAAAGATAAATCCGATTGTAATCCTCAACCCAATTTAGTTGATATGATTATGTCATTATAAAATAAAAGAGTGGAATAAACCACTCTTTTTTTTTTTGTTTTTTATAAAAACATATTTTTTAATTTATTTTTAAATGCTTGAACTTTCATACTTGAATTATAAAAACCAACCCATCGGCAATCTTTCCAATCTAATTCACCTTTTTCAACATGATATTCATCAAAATTTGGAACACCATCTTCACAGATAAAATTATAATATAAATCATAGATAGTTATTCCATTTTCTTTTTGATATGGAAATTCTTTACACATATCCATAAATTTATATTTGTTCAAAGGACTTGGAATATGTGGGTTAAAAAATCTACACCCAAAACCTTTATTTGGAAATCTTTCAAAACACATAATTAATCTTTTATACCACAATCTCTTTCTTGCCATTTCATCAAACCAAGATTTAGTTGATTCGTCGTATATTTTCATATATCTTGGTGTGGTATCTTCCCAATATGTATCTTTAGTTATAAACTGGTCATCACTCCACATTATAAAGTCATCTGTCAGGTCTGGTATGTGTTCAATAGCCGCCCTCACTTTTTCTATAATATTCGCGTCCTTATCATGTGAATATATATCATCTTGATATATCCATACAATATCATCACCTAATTCTTTAATTGGTTTAATTTGTGACACGATAATTATTCTATTAGTAAATTTACAATATTTTTTAATACTAGCGACCGCGACTTTTATTTCAAAATTTTCGTTTTCAAAACTTTTAACACCTAAGGGTATAACAATGTCGTGTTTTTCTTTCATATTATATGCTTATTTATAAGTATTTATGTTATATAATAAAAAAAGAGAAATAATAATTATTATTTTTATTATTTCTCTTTTATATTTTAATTTTGTAAAAACTTTTTTATAAACTCGGTCATTTTGTCAATATGATAATAGCAAGACTTCACTCCATATTTTTCTATCAATTCTTTAATCTTATATCCTTTAAGCCAATCAATGTATACTTCTGTTAAATTATCACCAAACTCTTTTCTTAAAACTTCTACAACTAATTTAAAATCTATATCAGACTCTATAAACTTTTCTTCAACAACATCATTATCTTCAAAATCGTACACTTTATCAGTCATTGAATTGAAATGGTACAAATTTTCTCTCAATAAGTTTCGTTTAAAGGATTGGCAAAAATACTTTTCGTAAACCTCTTCGGTAAATTGTTTGTCTTTCAGTGATTCGTTAACCTTTAAAATAGTATCTTGAAACACATCTTCATCGAATAAAACTTCTTTATATCCATTATGGACTCTTTTAAGTTTTCTCTTAATTGATTCGTAGTTTTTTTCGATGTAATTCATAAAAGTGATAATGCTTTCATTTCGAAACGCGATATCCGAATTATTTACAATTTCCATAATTTATAATAATTTATTATATATATTTGTGGATGTTTAGACCACATAAAATATTGTATGGAAATTTGTATAGTATTTATGCAAATTTATTTTTGAAAATTTTTGTTATATTTTTTAATAAAAAATGATTGATATTTATGGTAGTTATATCTATGACATCTTGGGTAAAAAGGATTGGTTTTGTAAAGAGAGTTGTTGAAAGTTTTATGGACAACACCATTAAGCCAGATAGAGTTTATCTTAATTTAAGTAAAACTGAATTTGATAATGCTGGTGTTCAGTTGCCAAAAGATCTAGTTGATTATTTCAATTCTGATGAAAGGTTAATTATAAATTGGGTTAATGGTGAGAATACAAAATCTATGAAGAAGGTATTTCCGATACTTGAATATTTGAATGATGATGATATAATAATAGCAGCGGATGATGATATATTATTTCCAACAGATTTGATCGAAAGTAGGTTGAATGATTTTAATAAATTTGGAAAAAAATATGCAATAACAAGTAATCAAAAAATAGCAAGTGTTTTTAACGATGTATATGTTGCAAGTGCAGTATCTTTATATACCAAACGAATGTTGAAGAATTGGGATAAATATGTGGATGCAGATATTATACACACATATAATGATGATAGGACATATTTATATATGCTTTGGTTTAATGGTTTTTTGAATAAACCTTGCACAAGATATAATATTGATGAATTGGTTATGTCATATAGTCTCAATATAGATGATAGTGGTTTAACAAAAAATAAACAAATCACAATAGGAAAAAAATATGATATAGTTGCTAATAAACGATTAAAGAAAATGACAAATAAAGATATTAACGACATGTTTGGTTTTTTATCTGATAAAATTAAACATGACTGTGTAATGGTATATGGGAAAAGTGGAATTGATTCGCAAGAGATGGTATGTGGAGAATATCTTGAAATGGAGTATGTAATTGCATCGTTAAAAAAATATTGTTCATCTTGGGTTGGAAGAATATTTATAGTTGGTTCGGAGCCACCAGAAAGAGTAAAAGATGATGTTATACATATTCCTTGTGATAATCCATATATTCATTGTAAAGATGCAAATATTATACATAAGTTGAGATATGCTTGTGAAAATATACCTGATTTATCAGATGATTTTTTGATGATTTCTGATGATCAGATTGTAACTAAAGAAAGTTTTTGGGAAGATATGAAACCGAGAGTTGTTCGCATGTATTCTGATTGGTCTGAAGAAAAATGGAGAAAAAATAGAAGAGTAGATTTTTGGCACGAATGTCTTTATAAAACTTTAAATTTATTTCCAAAAGATAAAGTTGCTTTTTGGGAACCACACATTTGGAGTCCTATAAATAAATATAAATTTATAGAAATGTGTAAAAAATATAATTATAAAAAAGATATATGTTGTATATCACAATCATTGTATTATAATTTTATTGGGGAGAAAACAACAAAATTGTTCGATCACTTATATCTTGGAATGAAAAACGCGAAGAGTGAGATTGCCCGTATGACGATAGATGAATTACCAAGACATCTCGCATGGACAGATGCTGCATTTGAAGAAAAACGATTTCGGGATATACTTGATGTAATTGTTGGTTTTAATGAAAGTCTTCCGATTAAAAATGATGTGATTAATATAAATATTCAAAAAATACGCGAAGGTATCAAAAATGGAACAATTATTAAGGAATATAAACCTGATGGAACATATATTTGGAAAAAAGTAAGAAGATAAAAATAAGGGATGTTTAGAAGCATCCCTTTTTGTTTAATAGTGTTTAATTTTGTTTATTCCAAGAATTTTATAAAGATCATCCTTTTTGAATATCATTATTTTGTCTGGCAGCATTGTTTTCACCGCATCTGGTGCGATTTCTTTCAAAGACAAGCGTAGTTCGCCGTTCTCGAACAATACATCTTCGTACATCTCTGCCAGTTTTTCTGTATCTATACACCCGTCTTTGTTGGTAAAAACCGATAGAATTTCATCTAACCTCCATTGATTTTGTTCTACCCAATATTTCGCTGTTCTATTGCTCAATTTACCGAGAAGCCCAGTTTCAGGTAGAACATCGTTAATCAATTGGAGGACATATTGTTTTATACTATATTCAAGTTCTTCTTTTCGCATAGTTCATTATCGTTTCTTTTTATCTAAAGTTTCTCCATTTTTCATGCGTCTATATTCATCAAATGTCAAGTGTGCATAATTGTTCATATAATCATTCATCTCATTTATAGATGATTCTTTTTCCTTTTCTATATTGCGTTTAGTTTCATCAATTATATCCAATTGCTCTTTGATATTATTTTGAATTTTAGGATTCATATTCAATTTATTTCTAACAAGTAATAAAAGTTCTTGTTGAACGATAGTTTGAAATTCGCCATTTAATGTTGAAAATTTCTGGTTTTGTGATAGTCTTTCGACCATCGAAGGACTCAACGATTTTAACGATTCATCTAATTCACCTATAATATCTTTTAACTGCGTTTGTTGAATTTGTTGATATAATATCGGATTAGGTATATTTTCATACATCCCATTATGTAATAAAGGATCGGTTTGATTTAAGAAAAAATTATTCATAAACTTGACATTTGATATGTATATAGACTTTATTTAAATTAAGCGGTAGGTGTAGTAGGTTGGCAAGGATAGTAACTACCATAACCTGTTATTGTAGGTGTTGAAGGTAATACTAATTGACCAGTAATCATTTTACAAGTTCTCTTTTCAAGATTAAAGTTTGCGTTAGCAGCAACAGTTTCAATTTTTGAATTGATAAGAGCATCTTGATATGGGCGAATAGCAGCCATAATATCTACTTTCTTATCTACTTCGTCAATTTTTCTTGCAAGAACATCATCAGCATCTCTTTGAGATTTGTAGAGCATAAATGAATTATCTACATCGCGTTTATAACTGTCGAAGAATGCATCACCGATAGCCTTATTAGTTTGCATCAAACCTTCATAATATTGTTTTGTTGTAGCAAGGTATTCTGCAGCTTGTGAGCGTTCTATATAAAGTTCTTCATTTGTGATACCTGCGTTTCTGCTACAAGGACCTGTGCATCCACCACCAAGTAATCCACCAAGTAATCCATTACCATTACCGTTTCCAAGTGTATTAAGTGCGCCAAGTGCTGTGCCTATGATGCCCAATGTTAAGCCCGCATTTGCTTTTGCCATAGAAGGTACATTGTGATGTTCCATTTTGTTTTCAATAATTTCAGCCATAGTTGTAAAGTGTTTTGTTGTATATTTCGAATTGCAATTCATATACATAATACTTGAGAAGGCAAAAATTAAAAAAATATATTTTTTGTTATATTTGTTATAAATAAAATTTAATAATATGTTTGGATATAAATTAATTAAGAATGTTGAGATTGAAAATCTCAAAGAAGAATTGGTTTTTTGTAGAAAAACTATTGACTCGCAAGATAAAGAAATTGTAGAGTTTAATAAAAAGATTAGAGAGTATGAGAATATTATCGAAAATTTGAATCTTAAAATCAAAGAACAAGAAGGTATTATTTCACATTTAAATTCTAATAATATAGTTGTTAAAAGTGAGCCAAATGACGAAAAACCTGTTAAAAAAGTTAGAAGAAAAAGTTCAAAGAAAAACGCTAAAAAAGAAATTTAAAAATGAGAAAATTTGAAGGTAATATTAACGGTAAAATTTATACTGACGAAAAAGAGTTTGATAAAGCAGTTTTATCATTATATAAAATGAGAGATAATACGAGCAATGTTTATGTTTCATATAAGTATACGAATGTTCCAGATGATAATGATAAAAATGAATCAAATGAGCGCGATGAGGATATATCTACATATGTTTCCGAAAAACAATATGTTAAAAATATCAACAGTAAGAAAGATGTTGATATCGATGCTGATATGACGAATAAACTAAAAAATGCATCGAATAAATCTGAAATTAAAAATAACATTAAAATGAGGATTGCTTCTTTTGATGATAAAATTTCAGAAAATTTGTTACGCATTCATGATTTAAAATTAGATTATCTAAAACTTGATGAAAAAATTAAATGTATTGATAATCAAATTAGAACTCTAAATGCTGCAAATAACAATTATCAGTTAAATATAGATTATTACAAAAACATCAAAAATATTCTTGAATCTGAAGATAACAAATTAGAAGAAAAAGAAGAATGTAAATGTGATTGTGGATGTAAAGGTGATGAATGTAAATGTAAAGATAATGATGTAACAAAAGATATACAAAAGATGCCTTATGACATTCCAAATTATCTTATTGAGAATAATATTCACACATTATCTGATTTAGTTGATTTCTTTATTAAATATTATTAAGAAATAAAAAAAGAGAGAAATTGTTAAAAATCTCTCTCTTTTATTTTTAAATTATTGCTAATGCTTTTATTCGCCATTATTATATTTATCATTTTGGTCGTTTTGTTTTTTATCAAATGCTGTATCGGCAATACCTAAGCCTAATAAAGCACCGCCTGTTATGATAAGTGTATCAATAGCAGAACTCAACCATGTTGCATCTTCTTTAGTGAAAACACAAACAACAATCATTAAGGTCATAACTACAATTACAAAAGAACCTAAAACTCTTTTTGATGATACTCTGTTATGATTTCCTAAAATCATTGCCATCAATAATGATTTTCTACCTTTTGCCATTTTTTTGTTATATTTATTGTATAGTTTTAAATTATAATATTTATGTTAAAAATCGGAATGGACAAAACGGACAAATTGTTCCGTAAATTTGAATATGATGATGAGAGGATGTTTGGAAATCCTCAAGTGTTTAAAGTTCTATATGAAGAAACAGGTCTTTTTGGGGAAGTGTTATGTTCTAATGTAATTTCTATTAAGAAATCTATTAACATACATAATCACTTTTTAGATATTCCAAAATATAATGAATCTAAAAATATAGAAGAAACATTAAATCAACCAAAAGAACATACATTAGTTTCAACCAAAATAGTTGATGATGTAAAAGAAATAAAAAAATCATCAACTGAAGAGAAAAAGAAATCTGCTTCAAAAACAAAATCAAAGTTATTAGAACTGAAAGAAGAAATGGTAATAACTGAAGAACCTGAAATTAAAATATCAGATATTTTTACAAAAATTGATAAAATATCAGATATTATATCAAAGTCATATGTATATGATATTTTAGTTATAGATAATATTTCTGATATTGAGGATATTAAAAATAAACTTAATGAACTCGGACAGAATGGTTGGGAAGTTTGTGGATTTCAAACAGTAACAAAATTGTTTGGCTGTCAAGCAATTATTATTATGAAAAAAGGACTGATATAATCAGTCCTTTTTTATTTTCTATTTACTCCACCTAAACGATCTGCTCGTTTTTCTGTGTAGAAATTGTAATATCCATTGTGTGAAGGTTTTATTATTTTACCATAAAGACCAGCCCATATTATCGAAGGTAATCCAATAACAATTAGATATAGCGGTCCAAATATTCTTGAATCTCTGGTGTGTCCATATTCATGATCCCAAGTTTTTGAACTTATGTTTTTATTTTTATAATATTTAGATAAGATAACATAATTTCCAAGAGAAATTCCACCAGACATCTTTTCGGAAATCACATAAGTAATCCCTTTATATTTTTCTTTTGAATAATGTGGAATTACAAAAAGTATTACAAACAATCCTAATATATTTTGAGGAAGTTGCCATATATAAAATAAAATTTCTTTCAATGTGTTCATTATGTTGTTTTATTTTATTTATGAAAAAAGATGTAGAATAAAATCTACATCTTTTAATATATTATTTATTATCTTTACCTTTGCTATCGGAATCATCTTCTGTTTCCAAAAAATCATTATCACTCAAATTTTTAAGTTTTGTTAAGAAATCTTTAATATTTTCAAAATCATCTTCTCGTATTTCAACAAATGCATTTTTATTTAAAATTTTATCAGTATCTGGATTAAAACATTTTTTTAGTTGGGTATTATTTTTTGGAGTAAACCAAGCCTTTTTATTATTTAAAAGCATATGTGCTTCCAATCTAACTAAATATTCTGCAAGTTGTGAAGATATTTTACCAATTTTTAAATTATTTACATTTTTTTTAATTATTTTTAATAAAGTTTCTTTATTTTTGATATTTATATTTTTTTCAAATTTACCACCACCAAACAATCCTAAAAATGGTTCTGTAAGTATTTTAGTGCTAAAATCTATATGTAATATATCAAACAATAGTTCACCAGAACCGCTATTAAATTTTAAGAAATATCTTTTCTTTGGATCTTTTCTAATTTTTGAACCAGGTGTGCTTGAATTTCTTAATGGAAAAAAGTTTTTGGATAGTATATTATTTATTTTCACTTCATTCTCTTCGGGTGTTGTTGATGTTGATGATGTTAAACCAGCAATTTCATCTATATCTTCAAAACCATAATAATCTTCAGATTTCGTTCCTTCAACAGCATCTTTTATCGCTCTGTCTGCCGACATATAATATATAGATTGTGATTTTTTTACAATTTCATCATAAAAATCGACAGGATGTGATATTTCAACGACTTTCAATTTACTCATACGTTCTAATAGAGTATTTAATGTTAAAACATCACATATGAGATATTTATATAAAGGATCGTTTTCTATTAAATCTTCAAAATCTTTTTTACCATCATCATCTGTGTGTAAATATGCTTTTAAACATTCAACATCCTCATCGCTAAAATCCTTTTCAAACTCATCAAAAGATTTATATTTTTTTGGATCTGGTTTTATTTTTTCTTCGTATATTTTTTTACCATCCTTTACTCTTTTTTTATTTTTTCTTTTTAGATCTCTTGCTTCCTTTTTAAGTTTTCTTTTTTTGAGTTCTTCTTCATTTTCTTTTTGTGTCGCGACAATCAATTCAATAAGTTTCTTTTGGTTTTCCAAATTAAAAACACTAGACATCTTAATAAAGTTGTTATTGATACCATGATTTGTATGAACAGCATATTCTTCAGCTGCTGAAATCATCAACTCACCATAAGGTAACAAATCGATATCATTTCCAGCCATTTTTGTAATACTATTTTTTAAAGCATATAATTCTTTTTGGCTATCATCGTTAATATATTGTCTAATTTGTTCGAGTGTTCGAGTGTATGTGTTGTTGTGTTGGTCTGCCCAAAGTGAAGATAATGGGTTTCGTTTATCATTTTCTTTTTGAGATTTAAATAATGCTTCTTGTGTTGATTTGAAATTTTTAAGATAATCTGACATTTCTTTTTGTTTTCTACCTCTTAATTTCAAAGGATTATCTTTACATAATTCACTTTGCATCGCTCCGATAATTGATGTTAAAGTATCATGCATAGTTCTAAATTCGGAATCATCATCAGTCTCAAAAGATTTTTGCAATATAAGATTTTCAAATTGGTCAAAGTTCAATTGAATAATCAAAAGATTTCTTCTAATAGTTTGTTTTATAATTCCGAGAAAATACTTATATGCTTTTCTTGTAATAAATAGACTTCTAATTGGTGTAAACAAAATACCGAAATTTGCTGCAGCAACAACTGTAGCAGACCCCATGAAGCCAGCAAAGTCAATTTCACCTTCACTACCAATCATTGTTAAAGTATCAAATGCTTGTGATTGAACTGCTTTAATCGCATCCTTAACTTTTTCAATAGCCGCAAGTTTAGATTTCGGATCTGGGTTTTTATCAATTTCACTTTTAATATCTTCAAATCCTTTATTTAAACCATCTAATGCTTCTTTGATACTTTTTTCAAGTTCTTTTCCTTTTTCAATTTCATCGGCGAGAGCTGTTTGAATGAACTTACCAGATGCCTTATTTATTGCTTTTCTGATAAATCCTTCATTAACTTCGTCTTTAATATCTTCATCTATAAATTGACGATATATCACACTTTCAACTTGTCTGATATTTATCTTTTTATAATCTTCAAATGTCAAAATATTATTCATTTCACTATAGGATATATATTATATTTATGTTACCATTTGCTATCTGGACATTTTTCTGTATTCATTTTTGCCTTCTTATCTAAATAACATCCACAATTTTTACAAGTCCAGTTTTCATGATTAAAATTATTACAATTTTTACATATCGTAAGTCTATTGATATATTCGTCCATAGTCGTTCGCTTTCCGAATCGGATGTATTTAATTATCGCTTTTAAAAATCTTATTATTTTCATTTTTTGTAAATAATTTATTATATATTTATATATAACAAAATTTATAAATATTAATGTATAAAATAATTTATTAGAACATTTTTCTATAAAAATTATAACTATGAGCAAATTGTAAGGTAGAAATTTTATAATAAGATTTATTTATATAATTGGGGTAATTAAATTACCCCTATTTTTTTTTCATAAATATATAAGAAATAAAAACAAAACAGATATAGAATGAAAAAGAACGATATTACTTATGAGTATAGAGTCTTTACCAACAGACATATAGATGTTGAATCAATGGAAGTTGGAAGATGTACATCTAAAGTTGTAAAAGAACTCAAAGAAAAAGATAAAGTTGATGGTCGATTTTTTCATACCACAGATAGTGATGAATGGTTTTTTTGTTGGAACGGCAACTTACAGAAACTCAATCTAAAGGGTGATGCTGATGTAAATGCTGCTCTGGAAGAAGTTAATAGACTTATTGCTGAAGCTAATGTCGCTGTTGAAGAGGCAAAGAAAACCGCAAGTGAAGCAAAAGATGCTGCTAATGCCGCAAAAGATGCTGCAGATAATGCTACCACTGCTGTTGAAAGCATTAATAAATTAGAAGAAGCGATTGTTAATAAAGCAGATAAAGGTGAAGTTGAGGCGGTTGCAAATGTGGTTAAAACAAAGCAAGATGTAATTTCTGATTTGAATGAAATTCGCACTAACGCAGATCTTGCTAAAACTGCACTTCAAGCAGTTCCTGCAGAGTATATCACGGAGTCAGACCTTATAGGTATGGGGTATGCTACAATCGCACAGGTAAATGCAAAGCAAGATATAATTTCTGATTTGAATGAAATTCGTTCTGGTGCTGCTGGTGCTACTGCATTTCAGTCTATTCCAGAAAACTATATTACCGATGAGAAATTAAGTAGTAAAGGTTTTGCGACAACAGAATATGTTGGACAGCAAATTGCAAATATAAAAATCCCAACAATTCCGACTAATATTTCTGCATTTACTAACGATGCTGGATATTTAAATAAAAGTGAGGCTGATAAATTGTATGCTCCTATTGGTTCAGCAAGTGATGGTTCTGGTTATGCAACACAGGATTTCGTTATAGATGAAATTAAAAAAATAGAAATTCCAATAGTTCCTTCTAAAGTTTCTGCATTTGAAAATGATGCCAATTATTTAACTGAACATCAAGATATATCAGGTAAGCAGGATGTAATTTCTGATTTATCTGATATTCGTGCTAACGCAGAACTTGCTAAAACTGCACTTCAGGCAATTCCTGCAGAGTATATCACAGAAGAAGAACTTAATGGTAAAGGATATTTGACAGAACACCAGTCGTTGGATAATTATTACACAAAAGATAAAATTGATGAACTGCTCGATGCGATTAACCAATCGATCGGTGCGGCAACAGCATTAACAAATACAATTTTAAACGCATAATATTATGACTTTGATAGATAATTTAAATGCAATAAATGATTGCAAGACAGCAATTAAAACTGCACTTGAAAATAAAGGAGTTGTTATGACTAATGTTAAGTTTGAGGATTATGCTGGAAAAATTGATGCGTTACAGTTAGAATCTGGCGATACTCCTGCACCTACTCCTACAGTGGATTATATGTATACAAATGGATATAAATTAGGTGGTAATACTCATGATATTGTAGAATTTGTTCCGTATGAAGTTGTATTGGATAGCAATAACCAATTTATAGTAGAACTTATTTGTCCAGAAGAGATTCCAAGTTATGAGGGTAGTAGTTACTGTGATGTTATTTTTACAGTTGATATTCCTAATACATATAATATAATTAATTTTGAATTTTTCGATGGTGTTTCAAGTTCATATATCGAACAACCATATAAAGAAAATCCAAGACATTCTACTACAATTAGAAATGGCGTAACATATAAATCTTATGTTAGAGCGGTTGAAGATAATATAGATTATGGTAGTGAGTATATATCATATGATACACTACAATATAGAATAACAATAGAGAAAATATAATATGGCAAGAAAATATACAAGTACGATTAATGTAAAACCGCTTAATGTAACTCTTGCACAACCATTGGATGTGAGAGCGGTTGTTGAAAACATTAGCGATCTTTTACCAGCAGCATTATTGAAAACAACATACATTGGTATGGTTGTATATGTTTTGGAAGATTCATCGTTATATGTATGTTATAATAAGCCAGCAAGAGCAACTCAATCATTGACTAATGTTGAGGATGGTTGGAAGAAAGTAGATGTTGATTATTCAGTTCGTATTGTTGAATTTGAATCAAATCTTACCGATGGTGTAACAATTAAATTCCCATATCAGGGATTGATGGCGTATGTTACATCAGAGTCGGCTTTATATATCCTTTTAACTAAGGGTGTAAGTAAATCTACAGATATAAATAATTGGAAGAAAATATCTCTTGTTCCATCAACACCATCGATAGATAAAGTTGGTATTGATGTTGCACCAGAAGGTGGTTCTGGTTTTAAGATTACAGGTAACAAAGGTGTTGTAGTCGATGATTATGTGAATGTTGAAAATTATATTAAAGCAAAATATGCTTATACGAGTAAGGGAATAAATGCTTTTGATCCAAATCCTTATTTCACACAATATGAATTTGTGAAACTAACGAAGAAGGATTGTGATGGTTATATTGAGTTATATGCTAATGGCGACCATTGGATAATGGTTCACGATCCTAATAGTCTTGGATTATATGTAACTATCGATGGTCAAGAGTATGTGTCTGATACTCTTATAACAAAAGAAACATCTATATGTTTTGGTGTAGATATTAAATTACACGAAGGATGGGAAATATCTTATGGTAATGGAACGAGAGAATTTACATCTGACGACTATGAACTTATTGACATATACAGAAGTGAATGTTCACCAGAAGTATATGCATATCGTAATGATATAGATGTGAGAATTCTAACAGAGGATGACCTTAATAATAACCTCGCACAGTCAATAATGATTGATGTTGATGGCGAGCCTGATGGTAGTGATAGTGATAATTTAGATCCTATGCCTTTACAGGAAGTCATATTAAATATTAATAATGCGATTACTAAACTTGAACAAACCAAGGTAGATCCAGAAACTATTGAAGATTCGGAAATAGATAATCTATTTTCATAAAAATAAATATACAAATACAAATAAAAAAATAATATGAGTGAAGTAATTAACAAGTATTTAGATTTTGGTGGTTTACAAAAGTATGATGCTCTTATTAAGGAGTACATTGCAAACGGCAATGATACTTTAGCAAATGCTATTGATGCATTAGCCACAAAAATCGGAAACATTGATGTTGAAGGTTCTGATAGCAAGTCTTTGGCAGAGATTGTAGAAGACATTTATGCTTCTATTGCGGAGATTATTGAGAAACAAGGTTCTCTTGATGCCAAGGATGTTGAAATTGAAGGCAAAATCAATGAAATTATAGGTGATTTAGAATCACTAGACGGTTCTGATACCGTAATGACACTTGTCGAAATTAGCAATAACTTGAAGGCACTTGGTGGTTCTGTATCAAAAAATGCACAGGATATTGTTGGTGTAACTGAAAGAGTTACTACTGTTGAAGGTGCAATTGCTACCCTTAACGGTGAAGGTGAAGGTTCTGTAAAGAAAGCCGCTGCTGATGCACAGGCTGCTGCCGAAGCAACTGCTGCTGCTGATGCAACTTCAAAGGCAACTGCTGCTGAAACCGCTGCAAAATCATACGCTGATAGCCTTGCTACAAACTATGATGCTGCTGGCTCTGCTGCTACATCTGAACAAAACGCAAAAGATTATGCAGATAGTTTGGTAAAAGATGAAGAAGGTAACTCTTTATTTGATGCTGCTGGCTCTGCTGCTGCTGCATTAAAAGATGCAAAAGATTATGCTGATGGTCTTGCTGATAACTATGACGAAGCAGGTGCTGCTGCTGCTGCATTGGGGGAAGCAAAATCATACGCTGATAGTTTGGTGAAAGATGGAGAAGGTAAATCTTTATTTGATGCTGCTGGCTCTGCTGCTACTGCTGAACAAAACGCAAAAGATTACGCTGATGGTCTTGCTACAAACTATGATGCTGCTGGCTCTGCTACAAAGGCTTTGGAGGATGCTCAAGCATATGTAGATGGTAAAGTAGACGGTAAATTTGACGCATCTGGTTCTGCTGCACAAGCACTTGCTGATGCAAAAGCAGATGCTGAATCAAAATATCAAGTAAAAGGTGATTATGAGTCTGCTGGTGCTGCTGCACAGGCACTCGTTGATGCAAAAGCATATGTAGATGCTATTTCACATGCATCTGATGTAAAATATGAAGATGGTTTCATTAAACTTTATGATGCTGAAGGTGCTGCAATTGGCAACGGTTTTGACGCATCTCCATTTATTGTTGACGGTATGATTGACACCGTTGATTTCGTAACAGACGAACAAGGTAATGCAACAACTACTCTTCGCTTTACATTTAATGTTGATTCTGCAGATTCTGAAAATAATAAAAAGGTTATTGATGTGGACTTTGCTAAATATGTGGATATATATAAAGGTGATAATACATCAATCGTTTTGGATTCAGCATCTAAAACTTTCTCTGTTAATGAGGTTGCTGCAACTAAGACTAAGACTGTTGATGCTATTCCTGTAGCTGGTGGTCCTTTGGCTGATTTGCTTACAAAGGCTGGTATTACAGAAATTGCTGCTGAAACTTCTATTGAAGATGTTTTGTTCTCACTTATCTGTAAAGAACTTTGGGCACAAACTCTTACATTTAGTGAAGGTACTGTTGCTTCATCAATTGCAAAACCATCATTCACATTGGAGAATTCGGGAGAAACTGTAGAGGTTGGTACTAAATGTGTACTTAGTGAAATAACTATGAGTGCTGCAACTCCAAGTATTTCTAAAAATAGAACATACAGTGGTTTTACATATGGTTATTCTGATGCAAATGATAACACACAACTTTCTGAAGACACTACAATTACTGCTGGTGTTGATAAAGATGCTGCATTGAATGAGGGTGATTATACAATGACAAGAGATTATAATCAATTTAATGATGCTACCGATGACGAAGCTACTGCTAATGCTGATGCTTCGCAAGTTAAATTGGATGGTGCTGAATTGACTGTAAGTCATGTTGGTACAAATAGCGTAAAAGTAACTGTTGGTGGTCCTACCGCTTCTGCTACATTTGCGGCAATGCCTGTATACTTTGCTTGCTCAAATCTCAAGAAAACTAAGGATGCAGTTAAAGATAGCGAAGGACAATATAAGTCTGATGCTAAAGATGCAGCGATAGTAACTTCATCTGCTGCTTCAAATAATTTGACTTTGAGTGTTACTGGTGCTCGTGCTTATTGGACAGGTTCTGTTAAAACTGTTATGACAGAGTTTACAAGTGCAACAGTTCGTGCTGCTGGTGAATCTGATGTTAACCATTTGACTAAAGGACTTGGCACAAATGTACCTACAACTGTTACAGCAACAGGTGGTGATACTCAAGTTGTTATCGCAACACAAAAAGAAATATCTGATGTTAATTCTAAAAATCAGATTGGCGCTAGTGTATTTGGTAACTTCACACATCACACTGTTAATATCGAAGGTGCAAATGGATTTGCTGGTATTAATTATCATGTTTATGAATGGGCACCTGCTAATCCATTTGATAAAGACGATATATTAACAATAACATATAAATAATAAAAAGGAATAGTATAAATTATGGGATACGTAGAAAATATTAAATCAATTATGCAGTGGGGTAACTCATTTGAAAGACAAGGTAACTTCCCACTAGATAGAACAGATTTACACATTTCTTATGATGATGCTGTTCTTTATGCAAAAGGCGACGGTAGCGATAGTAGAGGTTTAGGTAAACTTGCTTATATCGGTCAAACTATTACAGTTTGGGGTCTTAACGAAAGAGGTAAAGAAGGTGTTTGGGTTTACTCATTGATTCCACACACTCCATCTGATGAGAATGATAAAACATTAGCAGATCTTCAACCTGTTGGCACTGGTGCCGCACCAGAAACTTCAAACAACTACACTTCAGCAGTTGAATTATCAAAAGACTTAACAGCAGGTCAATTGATATATATTAATAATGAAGAAGATGTAACTGATGGTGAGTCTACTTTAACATATAAGAAGGGTTGGTATATTGTTAATGCTACTGGTTCTATTTCCGCACTCGAAACAACAACAGGTGCGTCTGATGAAATTGGTGCTCTTACAAATCGTGTTGCTGATCTCGAAAGTAACAGAGTATTAACTTCTGATTTTGAAAAATACAAAGGTGAAGTTTCAACTGCTCTCGATAGTAAAGTAAACAACGATGCTTTTGATACATACCAAGGTGAAATTTCAACTGCTCTTGATAGTAAAGTAAGCAACGATGATTTCGATACATACCAAGGTGAAGTTTCAACTGCTCTTGATGGTAAAGTAAGCAACGATGCTTTTGATACATACCAGGGTGAAGTTTCAACTGCTCTCGATAGTAAAGTAAGCAACGATGCTTTTGATACATACAAAGGTGAAATAACAACTGCTCTTGGTGGTAAGGCAAGTACAGATTCTTTGAATGACCTTGAAGAAAAAGTTGATAAAGATATTCAAAACTTGACTACTCTTGTATCTGATTATTCTGGTACACTTGGTGATGTTGATGATAGACTTGTAGAACTTGAGGAATTCGTAGATGCTCATATAAGTCACGGATCTATTTCAATATCAGATATTGAAGATATGTTCGGAGTACAGTCTGAATAATAACATAAATACAAATAGAGGGGATTAGTCCCCTCTATTTAACTAAATAAACATAATATATAATGACACAATATTTAAATTTAACGGGTTTATCAAAATATGATGAGTTAATTAAATCACTCATTAATAAAGCAGATGCCGACCTTGGTAAAAGAATTGATGCCGTTGTAGAAGATTGTGGTGAAAACGCCAGTTCACTTGCCGAAATTATTTCGCTAATTGGAAATGTAGCGGATGGAAAAACATTGGTGGGATTGATATCGGATTTGAATAAAGAAGATGAAAACTTACGCAAATTGATATCTGAAATCGCTGGTGTAGATTCAGACGCTGAAGATAATTTTTTATCAATGTCTGAAATAGTTGAACAAATTAAAAACCTTCAGGAGATTATTGGTCAAAAATATTCAGATGGTAGTGACGCTGAAACAATTGTTGGAAGACTCGATGATTTAGAAAAAGATGGTGAAAAATATAAACCTGCACAATCATTAATTGATGCAACAGATTTAACATCAGATGTACATGGTGGTTTAGGAAGTCATAATGCCGCTTGGTTTATGGAACAAGGTTATACATATTCACAAATGTTTGATGAGATTCTTTTCCCTACTGTTACACCTACAATGACTGCTCCAAGTTTAACTTGGAATGGTTTTTCTTCATCTTATGATAAATTAGTAGGTTCTGATATTACAAATTTGGTGTTAACTTCTGATAATGTTGCAGATTATGTAAATGTCAATTTAGGTTCTTGGTCTTTGGATATTAACTCTGGAATGACAGCATCAAAAGGATATGATACAATTATGTTAAGCACAACAGGTTCTCCTGTCGCTAATGATGATGATACATATTCAATGGGAACATCTAATATAAAATATCAAGCATATACGAAGTTTACACATGGTGATGATCCTAAAGATAATAAGGGAAATGTTTGTACAGGTATGGGATATTATAGTGATAGTGATGTATATACTTCTGATGCATATATTTATCCATATTATAACTTCTACGCTACAACTAATCAAAGTACACCAGGTGAATTGGTTTTACAAAATACAGTGAGAAGAGCAGGTATTGATACTATAACAACAACAAAAGGTAAAATAAATTTAGCACCACATACGACTGCTACGCCATGGAAATTGAGATTGCCAAAAGCACTTCATACACTTTGGATGTTAAATACATCAAATGGTAAATATGAAGTTATCGAGATGTCTGGGGATGCTCCTAAAATGTGGAAACACGAACAAGAATCAACTACTGAAAATGGAATAAAATATCATGTTTATACATATATTGGTTCAGATAATAATTCGGCAAATATACAAATAAAATTCTAATTGGACTTATGGCAGAAATAAAAGATAAAGGTATGTTTAAATTTGCGGGTACTTATGAAGTAAACGCGGCAACTGCCCTTGATCCAAGAGTTCAATGGGATAGTTTTGAAGATTTAATTAAGAAAGATTTCTGGCCAACAAGTGGGAACACAATTTATGTATATAACGGTCTTATCGCTTCTGTTGGTGAAGAAGTTTGGTTACTTATAGATAAAGCAAAATTTATCAACTGCGTTCATAATTCTGTCGGTTTATTAAACTCTGTTGCTAGAATTAAAACAAAAGATGATGGTACAAAAGAAATAGTTTATAAAACTAAAGAAGTTGCAGAACTTTTAGGTTGGAGAGTCATTGGCTCGAAATCCGAAGTTGAAAGTCATTGCTTGAGTATAGATTAAAAAAAAATAAAAAAGAGAGAATTTAAATATTCTCTCTTTTTTTTTTATTTAATATTAGTTGGAGGTATTATTGGTTGTATATTGCCTGACCAACTTCCACCCCAATTACCTGTAACACCTGAAACATATGCTGGTGGCGTATAATCAGAATATGTATTGATACGACTCATATATTTTCCCCAATATTCGTTGGAATATATATCACTTTGATTAAATTTATTTGATATATATATTTCTAATAATATGTTGTTAGGGTCTCCGAAAGGCATTGACTGTGGTGTTGAATTGCCATTAATTGTGAATACAGGTAATTTTGCTGTTTTATATGTTATGGTAATATTTGTTGTGCTACCATCTGTAGGATTTGTAAATAAACAAAATGTTCCTAATTTTTCTATTTTTGTTGGTAGTGTAATAGAAGTTATATAACCACAATTATTAAATGCAAAATCTTTAATATTAGTGATATTATCTGATAATATTAAAGTTCTATTATCTTTACATAAGTTGACACATCCGTTAAATGCATTTTCGTTTATGGTTTGGATATAATTTCCCATATCAATAGTTTCTAACTGTACACATTCAGAGAAAGAATCAATAGGTATAGCATTTAAATTTGAACAATCTTTTAAATTTAAATTTTTTATACCTGATTTTTTAAAGCAACCTACGCCTATTGTTTTTATACCTTTTGGAATATCATTATTATAATTTTTACAATTTTCAAATGTAAAATTACCTATATTTGTTAATGTTTCTGGTAATTGAAATTCGTTTAAATTTGTACAATCATTGAAAGCATAATCATTTATATAATTTAATGTTGTGTTTTCTAGTAGTGTTACTGTTGTTAAATTTGAACAACCTTGAAATGCTCTATTATTTATTGTAGTTGTATTTTCTTTTATTGAAATAGTTTTTAATTTTGTACAACCTTTAAACACATTTTCATTTATTGTTGTAATATTTGGTAAAGTTAATGTAATATAATTTACTTCATTTTCTGATAAAGTATTTAAAGCACCTTCAAAAGCAGAAACCCCTAAAGTTGTAACAGATGATGGAATATTATTTATTCGCAATTTTGCGCAACCTTTGAATGCTTGATTTGATATTGTTTCTAATCCATCAGGTAATGTTACTTCACCAAGTTCGACACAATCCATAAATGCCCCTGTTGAGATATTTGTAATATTTTTTAATCCTAATATTGATGATAATTTTTTACATCCTTCAAAAGCATAATTGTTTATATTTTTAAGTTTATTTATATATATTCCACTTTCTTGTTCTTTTCCAATTATGATTTTAATTATTTTTTCAGAACCTCTGAAAGCAGACCTTCCAATTGTAACGATACTTTCTGGAATTGTATATGTTACATTATCTGATAGCGATCCTTGCGCGAAAAATTTAAGTTCAGAATATTTATAATCAATATAACATCTATTATCGTCACTTATGCACATTTTAATATATGATCCAAATTCTTTCAAATTTGAACATTTATAGAAAATATCATCGCCTAATTTTATAATATTTTTATCATATATAACTTTATTTGATTTATTAAAATAATCTCCATAATTTTGTATAGCACTAGGTATATGTATTCTTGTTAATTCTGCACATCCTTCAAAACAATTGTTACCTAATGATTGAATACTATCGGGTAAATATATATATGATAATTTTGTACAATTTTTAAATGCATTTTTATTTATTGTAGTAACCGCATCACCAAGTATAACTTTTTCCATTTTTGCATTTTCAAATTTACTTAATCCTATTACGGATGATTTTAATTTATAGTATTTTCCGTTTGTACATTCTTTATCAACAGGTGTTATTCCAGAACCTGTTAATACTTCTTCGCTATAAATAAATATATCATTATTAGTAGAAAAAGGATATATATATTTGTCTAATAATATAGATTTTAAACCATTACTATAAGACACCAATCCACTTTCAGGTACAAATATTTTAAAATCATCTCTTAAATTTAATCTTGGTAAATCATCTGATCCTAAATATGGTTCACCAAATATATTTTTACCAAAAGAATTTATTTTTCCATATATACGCATTTCGCAAAGATTTTCACATCCTTCAAACGCATTATCATTAATTTTCATAACTGTTGTAGGTATATCTACTCTTCGCATTTTTTTACATCCATGAAAACAATGTTTACCTAAAATATTTATTTTTTGAGACATTGCTGATATATGATGAATTTGACCACATGTAACACCACCAAAATCATTTTTAGGCGCAACACTTATTAATGTTGTATTAAACACAAGCGCACAATTTCTATATGCATTAGAAGAATATTTTCCATAAAAACCTTCTATATTTTCACAGCCTGCAAAAATTCCTTCACTTAATTTTGTAACAGATGAAGGTATTGTAAATGATGTTAATGATTTACAATCTTTAAATGCATATTCACATATCTCTGTTATTGTGTTAGGTAACAAAATATCTGTAAGATTGGTATAACCTTCAAATGCATTTTTATCAATTATTTTACATTCAGATGGTATATCAACAGATGTTATATAAGAAGGATCTTTGAATACTTGACTCAAAGATGTTACCTTTTCTTTAAATTGTATATATCCTATTTTTGTAGTATCATTATATACACATTTTTCTTCATCTATAAGGTTTATAATATCATCATTAATATTATTTAATTCATTTCTATTAGACTTATATAATAATTGATTATTTCTAACTAATGGAACTATATAATTTTTATATATTCCCCAATTTTCATCATTTTTATAATTCTCAATTACATCTAAATCAATATAAAATAAAATATTTTCATTTGGAACATATTCTCCAGTATCGCTATCAACTTTACAAAATGCGAATTGATCACTTAAAGAACAAAATATATCTGTAGGATTTTTTATATAAACTTTAGTTAAATTATTGCAGTTAACAAAAGCCTTCACACCTATACTTTCACAAGAATATAAAGATATTTGCTTTAAATTTGAGCAATTTTCAAACGAATGGTCGCCTAATGTTTTACATTCATTTAAATTCAATGTGTCCAAACTTTCGCAGCCATAAAACGCATATGAATCAATTTCAATACAATTAGATAAATCGATATTACTTAAATTCAAACATTCATAAAACGCAGAATTGTTTATCTTTGTTTGTGTTTCTGTAATATATACATTTTTTAAATTTGTACAATTTTTAAATGCACTCTCATCTATTGTAATTATATCAGATGATTGTGGAATAGTTATATCAGTTATATTTTCACAACCTTCAAACACACCACTTGGAAAACTTTCACAAAGTGGTATACTAATATTATTTAAATTAGAACACCCTTTAAACGCATTTGGATATAATTCTGTCAATTTATTAAAAGTAACAGACTCTATATTAGTTCCAGAAAATGCATTTGTTCCAATACTTTCTATAATATTATCATCATTAATTTTTGTAAGAGATTTACAACTTTTAAATGCACTATCGCCAACAAATGTACAATTTTCACCAAACTTAACAGATATTATTGTATTTTGATTATAAAATGCATTATTATCTACTCCTATTTCACCCATAAATATTTATATAATTGATATTTAATATATAAGATATTTATGAATTAAAAAGTTATTGATTCTTATGAAAACTTATTAATTATTTCATAAATAATTATATATTAAGCAAATAAATGATAACACTGAAAATTAAATACACTACCACAGAAGATGGTTTAGATTTAATTAAGGAGTATAGAAAACAATACTCTTCAGTGCTTCATTTTGCTTATAATAGAAGATTTGAAAGTGTTAGTGAAAAAGATATAGAACATCAAATAGGTTCATTGAATAATATCCCTCTTATTAAGTCATATCTTAAACGCTGTGCTGTTAAAAATGCTACACAACTAATAAAAGAAGGTGATAATAAACAACTAATATTTGG
>JAEIGA010000751.1_pt1 | contig 48183 bp, 53 predicted proteins | sample 9270691 | NCBI WGS metagenome assembly JAEIGA01 (sample SAMN17057246, study PRJNA624740) | gut metagenome | biome: biome; isolation source: fecal sample | host: Bos grunniens | place: China: Xizang | collected 2019 | reverse complement strand
GGTGCGCGTGGTGAAATGTAACGGAAGAATTGGCTCAACCTCAGCCCCTGTCGGCATGCTCGCTATTGTGACAGAGGACGAAAAAGAGTGCTCTTGGATTTATCTTACAACGAAGGAATGCGATTATTCAATAGACCCCGCCTACCTCGAACTCATCACCACGGTTGAAGAACAGGAGCCGTATTGCATAGCAGACCATATTCACGGCTGGATTGTTTATAAAGACAACCCCGGCAATGTTGTTGCGAACTTTAACAAGACTCACCCGCACGCCAAAGCCGCCGCCAAGGCCGAGTGTGCTAGGTTGAATGCTGAGCATAGAAAGGAGAACGCATGAACGAACAACGCTATAAAGTTATACAGTTAAATCAAGCCAACGGGACAACCGTTTACCTTGTTGCCGACACTCAAAAAATGTTCAGTTATCCGGGTATGGCCGCCGCCGAACGCGACCGCCTGAACGCTGAATATAGAAAGGAGAACAGCCATGAGTAACACCGTACAAATGGGAGAGAAAATTGAGCTAACCGCACTGCAATTAGTATACCTGCTGGATGATTTCATTCTCGACGTTTTAGACAGCGTAGAAGCGGGGGAAACTATCGACACAACAGCCGTTGCGACGCAGTATGCAGTTAGTTATGTGAAAAAGCATAGGGCTAGAAAGGAGCAGCAATGAAACTCACCAGAGCACAGCGGTTATTTATAGCCGCAGGTCAAGTACAAAACGAATTAATGCTTCAGAAGTATTCTTTCGCCCCTTGGGATGACGGAAAGGAAGAATCCGGCAAACATATTAAGGAATACAAAGCCCGCCGCAAGCGTCTTATCCGAGCCGCGCTGGAGGCGTGGCAGCAAGAACAAGGAAAGGAGCAGAACAATGGCTGACCCTTGGAACGACTTTATGGCTCCAAATTATTACACCGCCCGTGTGCATATTTCAAAATACTGGAAAACGGTGGAGAAATACGAAGCGCAAGGTTGGTTGGAGTATCATACCGACTTTGACGGAAACCGCGCTATTATTACATTTAAAAGAAAGGAGCAGGAATGAACATACCCAACACACTACGAGACATAGCCCGTGAGCTTGAAAAAATCAATCTCCCCGTCTCTCACGACTCATACGCCTACCCCACTCGACATGAATTAACTCGGCTAAAAAAACAACTGCGAGCCGCCCTATCCGCATTTGAAGAAGAATGCGAAACCGCAGTATTCCTCGATGGCTACTACAACGGTGCCACCGCAACAATCATGCTCAACCGAACACCACAACATCAAACATCCAACATTCAACATTAAACATGATACTCCTCGCCATAGACCCCGGAGCCAACGGAGCCTACGCCATCCGCTACCCGGATGGCACCACCACCGCCACCCGCTTCACCTCAGAATCTGACTTCCTCGAAGCCATGTTCACCCTCGCATCCCTCGCCGCGCAAAACAGCACACCCGTCACCGCCTACATCGAGCAAGTAGGCGGCTATGTCGGCAAAGCGCAGCCGGGCAGCAGCATGTTCAACTTTGGCCGCAACTTCGGCTACATCCTTGGCATCTGCCAAGCCCTCGCATTCACCGTAGAACTCATACGCCCCCAAGCTTGGCAAAAAGCCTACCCCACCCGCACCACCAAAACACAAAACGCCACCCAGCATAAGCGCGAACTCAAAGACCACGCCACCCGCCTATTCCCCACCCTCAAGCCCACCCTCGCCACAGCAGACGCCCTCCTCATCCTCCACTATGCAACCAAATAATATAAAAGCAACCACCATAGCAATCTCCCCCGAAGCCGTATCGTTCCTTGTCGGCATCTTAGGCAACGTCTTGGATGGACTTTGCATCCCCGACAAAGACCTCCGCATAGCCAAAGAACTGTACGATGTATTCGCACCATTAGCACACACCCACGCCTCCAAACAACAATGAAAACGCCTTACAGAACCCGTGCCACCGTAAGCAAATTTGCAACCGCTCAGGACTGCCGCAATGCAAGAACGCGCTACAAACGCAAGAACCGCACCACTCAACTCAAACGCACCATCACACGACTTACTCAAGAAAACGAACAGCTCAAATACATCCTTGCCTCAAACCTCATAGAGCAAGACCTTAAACTCTTCAACGAAACAGCCCGAAGCATCTTCAAAGACATCCAAAACCACCTCCGCATATCCACCCTGCAAGACTCTCCTGCCGAACTCTTAGAAGAAAACGGCCAACAAATCCTGCACTTACGCCACAATCCAATCGTTGTTACATGGGATGAAGAACCCATCGGCCCGGTAGCACCTTGGTACAAAATCGCCAAATCCAAGACCATAAAAACGCTTAAATAACTCCAAACAACAATGACCACAGACCCCCACAAACTCTGCCTAGACATCATCGAAAAAGCAAAAAGCTTCCCCCGGGAATGCGTTAAAAGAGATGGACAGGCTTACACGATAACCTTTAGTATAGCAACACCCACAGATAACCCCAATAATATACTCGAAGCGATCTACATCAGAACAGCTTACAGCTCGGAAAAATTATTCAACGTTTTCCTTTACGACTGCAACCTTCCATTATCACCGCATCAAGCACAAGAAATCTTCTTCGCCCTAGAAAGCCTATACACCGCCAACCAAAACGAATTCTTCCGCGAACTCGAAAAACAAAACCGAGAAAGACTCCAAGCAGCCATCCGAAAAGCCCAAAACCTCCTCAACAGCAACCCGCTTCAAGCAGTAAACATCAAACATTAAACACCAAAATGATTCCGCAAGAAACCCAAGATAAAATAGAAGCCATCATCGCCTCACCTAATAGCGAGATACAAAAATTCGGAAAGATGATATCAATATCAGAAAGAGACGGACGAGACTTTAGGTCCCTAGTCATCGAACGCGAAAAGTTCATATTCTGGCACACCTACACAGTCTCATACGGCCTCGACCCCATCCCCGTTAAATCCGCTCGCAAACTCTGGCACCAAGCAATGCAAGTCTACAAAAAGCGAAGAGCCGCTGAATCTTTCAAACGCCTGAACACCCTCCACGCCTCCCTCGTCAACACTTCCAACATTGAAAATTAAACATCCCCACCTCACTTTGTAAATTGTAAATTGTAAATCTCCACTCCCATGGACTTAACCCTCCTTCAACAAAACGTCTTCACGCTCCGCACCGTATTCTATGCAGCACACTCCATCAAAAACCACTGTTCCGTGTCAGAGGCCTACATCATCATCCTACTGTTTGAATCCCCCAAAAACATGCCCCAAATCCTGCGTGCCACAGACCGCAGCCGCTCCACCGTCTCCCACATCATCAACAGCCTACAAGACCGCAAACTAATCACCCGCACAGCCGAAAACAACTACAGCTTAACACAGCAAGGCTTAGAGCTATACACCAAAATCATCCAAGCGATAACCGCAGCATCTTGCCGTTTTCGCACATAGAAAACAACACCTTACACGTGTAAAATAAATCAAATGGATAAAACCACCTTTTTCAACCTTGCCCTCTCCCTCATAGGCGGTGGCGAGTATAAAACATCTGCGGCCACATCCTCCCCTTGCGACCTCTGGTACCCTATCGTACTCAGAGAAGCCGCATGCCGCCACAACTGGACATTTTCGCGTAAGCTTGTAACACTCCACCAAAATCAAGACTCAACATACCACCTGCCCGATGACTGCATGAACGTCCTCTACCTCAGAGACGCTAACGGCTCCAAGCCCGCCTCCTACCTCATAGAAGACCGCATCATCCATACAGACATTCACGGCACCCTGCAACTCGCATACACCTCAGATGCTATCGCCTCCCTGCAAGAACTCCCCGACTCTGCCCCTGAGTTTTGCGTAGGCTGTGCCTACCTCCTGGCCGCACGCATCGCACGCACCATCACAGGCGATACCCGCGAGGTAGACCTCTGCCTCCGTGAAGCAGACCGCCAATTCACCCTCGCCATCACCCGCGATGCACAGCAAGAAAAATCAAACAAGCTGGACTCCCCCCTCCTACTCACCCGCAAACGGTAGCCGCCCTACTTTGTAAATGGTAAATCGTAAATTGTAATTTCCCACCATGTTATCATTCGTCACAGGCATTCTTTCCTCCCTCTCCGCAGCAGATGCAGAGAAAATGCAGTCACGCAACCTGCGCCAACGTGGCAACATCGCGCAAGCCAACGCTGCACGCCAAGCATCGGCCATCATGCGCACCGCCGATGATAACTGGGAAATCGCCTCCGATAAACGCAAAGCCTACCGCCGCAAACAAACACACGCCGTAGCTGCTGCCCGCAACCGCTCCGCTTTATCCGGCTTTACCTCCCAAGGCACTGGCTCCATCCGCGAGGTTTCCACCATCGCAGAGTTTGACCAAATACTCGACAACCTCAACCGCGATGCCGCCATCACCTACACAAACTACTTCAACAACGCCAACGCTACACGCGCCCAAGGCCTGCTCCAAAAAGAAGCCTACTACGCAGAAGCTCAGCAACACGACATCGCAGCTAAAGCCATCCGTACCTCCACAGCCATATCAGCAGTAGTTGGTGCAGGCGCAGCAATTTACGGCTATTCCTCCGGCGTGCAAGACGCTAATAAATACAACAAAGCAAACGCAGATGCCATCTCTGCTAATCTTCTCACAGCTAAATCACCCACCGCTCAAGGCCTCCTCCGCGCCGGGTACTATGCCGGAGAACTGTACAACAACACCCTAGGCTACAACCCTGCCACTGTCTCCCTCACCCGTAAAAATAACTGGGGAGCCTTCGCGGCCATCGCCCAAGGCACCACCCCCGGCTTCTATCACTCTGAATATACATTGTAATTCGCACTTCGTATTTCATACTTATGGACATTCATCCCTATAGCGGAGCCCAATACGCTACCACCAACGCACCACAAGCGCAAGCCCCCGCCATGCCGTCAAAGGCTATCGAAACCATGACCTCCGGCATGCAAGCCGTCAATCAACACGTGCACAGCTTCGAGGATGCCATCTATGACCGCGTAGAATACACTGTAGACCAACAACACAAGCTCTTCCTTCAACAAACACAAGCCCAAATAGAAGCAGACTTCGCAACAGCTTTGCAAGCCCCTGACGGCTCCGCAGGCTCTCTATGGAATGCTGATGGCTCCTTCCGCAATGAGCAATACAACCAATTCGTTGGAGCAAAACTCGCACTCTTCAACGGACTGAAAAACGGCTACGTGCGCCCGGAAAGTCAAGAAAAAGCCGCAGCCGAAATCAACGAACTCAAAACCAAATTAAAAACAAATATGGATGTCCGTATTGCGGAATCCATCGCCCCCCGCGCCAAAGCCGCCACTCTGAAACTGGCAGAATATCTAGCGCAGCAAGGCCTCTACGACTCCGCTACCGCCGCCGTCCAAGGGGCACCGGAATACGCCATGTCTCCGCTAGATAAAGAAATGGCAATTAAAAACATCGCCCAAAACTCCGTGCTGAACTCAGCGAAAACAGCCGTCATCACCAACGACCCTGCCGCCTACCTCCGCATCGTCTCCAATAACGATGTAATGCAGAGCCTCACGCCGGAGCAACGCCATAAAATCCTTGGCATGCAATCTCAGTTTGTAGACACAGACCCCCCTCCTTCCCGCATCTCACGCTCCGGCAACTCATCCCCCGGAAAAAAAGAGAAGAAAGTCGCTAACCCCCTCCCCCTTGGCGTCACGGATGAACTCATCACCATACATGATGCTTGGCTGGATGATAACGGCAACTACCCCAAAACTGGCGAAGCCCGCCGCCAAGCCATCAAAGCATACAACGAATACGTAGCACGCTTTGTTTACCCCGAACTGACCCCGGAGGATGCGCTATACCTGCAAAGCATCGGTACAAGCTTCGGCTTCTCCAAAGAGGATGCCAATGTCTTTATCGAAAAAAACATGGCTCCGTTCAAAATGTCAAAAGGCAAGTTTGATTTTAACAAAGCCCTCAAAGATATCCCTGATACCTACTTTCTCACTCCGCAAGCTGCAAATTATTTAAACGGAAAAAGAACCGCAGCCGCTCGCGCTCAATCAGCTTTAGCTAACGCCGATGCTTCCAACATCGAATCCCTTACCCAAGCGCGCGATACCGCCGCTTACAACCTCGAAAAAGCGGAAGCTTCGGTTAAACAATATATAGCACATAAACGCGGTGAAGTTGTAGACAGATTCGCAGAATGGCTATTATCCGAAGATGAGAAAACGTTGACGGATATAGACCTGCGGGTGAAACTTTTTGACATCGTTGACATCGTAGGCGATGAAGCTGCCGCCCCCGGCCTCGATAACCCTAACGACTTCTCGCGCTCGAACGAATACCGCCTCTTGCAAGAAGACTACAAAGCCGTCATCTCCGCTAGAAACGAAGGCGTAGCCACCCGCAAAGCTTTAGAAGAAGAAACAGCTCTTGTTGACCATGCAAGGAAATCGAAAGAAATTGATGCCGACTTGCACCAAACAGGCCACCTCACGCCATCGTCTTTCTCCGTATTTGCCAACGATGCAAACAACTTGCCAAACACCTACGAAGAGGCTTACCTTGCCGTTCCCCACGGCTCCCCGCTTGCTGGCGAAACTCTCGCCATCCAATACAATGGCCGCACCCGCGCTATCATTTGCCGCGTAGCTGACGTTTCAGAACCCACGCTCTCAGCCAACGCTCGCCTTAAAATGGGGCTGTTAAACTCCAATACCGCTTTTACTGTCGCTCACGATGCTGACGGCAACGCTATTATGACCGCTCAATCCATAAAACCGCAAGAAACCAACATGTACGACATCATGCTCTCTAATGAAGCACGTACAGATGCCAACGGCCGCCCCCAAATATACAAACTCCCCGCAGGTGACGGTGGCGGCAATTTTGAAGTTGCAGGACTCAACGAAAAATCAAACCCCGTAGAGCTTGAGCATGTTAAACTAATGCTCGAAGCAAACCGCCCAACAGCAGAAATCAGAGATTATATCAAATCCGTATACAAACAGAAAACAAATTACGCCGCCCAACTTATCCCGGATTCCTGCTCGCAGGGCATTGAGCTAACCATCCGCGACTGCGCTCTCAATCACTCCCCCGGCGGCGTTTCTACCATCATCAAAAGCGCTATCGGCATACCAAACACGCCCGAAATCAGCACCCTTAAATTAAAAGATGAAGTAGCCAAGTTCGTGCGCACTCATGGCGAAAAAGCCTTCCTGTATAACCTCTCTATAGCGCGTGCAAACTATTACCGTAAACTCGTTGTCGACAAGCCCGAACGCGCCAAATTCTTAAAAGGCTGGCTTAACCGCAATAAAAAAGTATACACCTCCTCTCAATCTTTACTCTCTACACCCCGCTAATTTTATGACATCTGTTCCTGCTCCTTTCCCCGCCCCGTTAACACCCGCTGAGCCTATCGGTGCCCTTACACCTATAGAAAATAAAGAATACACCTACGTACCACGCCACAACGACCAATTCAAGGTGTCCGACATGGCCGCATCTGATTTTTATGATGAAGAATACGATGCTTGGGATAAAGCTTGGAATAAAGATGCCGAAACAGCCGGAGATGAGCCGGACATTGCAACAGCCAAACAAAGATTACGCCTTAAAGGCCTGTCTGCTTATGTTACCTCCGACCTCTCACAACAATCTGCTCAATTCTCTAAAAAAACCTTTGGAGAAACCTCTACACCCTACACGGGTGATTCATACTCAAATCTCATTGTAGGCCGCGCTCTCTGCTCGTTGGCAGGTTATGCAGGAGACCCTGTTACCTTTATCCGCGAACGCGGCATGCAAGCTCTGGAGCTTCCTATGCCCACGCAAGGCTATTCCACAAACAATCAGCTCTATACCCTCATCGGCTCAAAGTTCGCCACAAAAGAGCGCGATAACGTCACCAAACAATTACAAGCCGCTGAATCTCACGCTAAAGAAATGCAGGAAAAGCGCGAAACCCTGCTCCCTATCGCGCTAAACGCTCTCGCTTCCCAAGACTACATCCAACCCGACCAATACCAAGTGCTGAAAGAATGTGGCATCGCCGGCGATACAGAACGCCGCATCCGACAACTCACTCAACGCTCCGCTATTCTTAAACCATCCTCAGACGCTCCCTCCCCGGATGGCAGCTTTATCAACTCTGTTCAAATCCTCGGTCTTGAATATAATGACTCCGCAAAAGGCTTCTCTCTTTTCACGACAAATGGCCTTGTAGAAGCCGCGCGCATTATCGGCAGCGATAAAATTGCACGCGCTTATTACCTGAACCTCATGCGCATTGCTGGCCGTCAACACCGCGATTCTCACCACTCTGATTCATTCTTGGGTAATTTAGGCGCGTCTACGGGCAATCTTCTTCTTTCTACTACTCGCGGTGTATCAGAGTCTTTCATCAAAGGCGGTACAAATATCGGCGTAGGGGTTGCATCTCTTTTCAGCGATGACAACAACATCCTAACTCAACGCTACAAAGCTCTTCGGGCAGACGCAGAAGCCGCTTTCCAACAAGGCTATAAAGAACGCTCGGATGAACTCGCCCAAAACCTCGGCTCTTCCATCCTTTGGCAAATATCGGACTTCCCCACCACCATGGCACCGATAGTTTCCACTACAGCCCAATTTCTTAATCCCACAACAGGAGGCGTTTACTTCCTCGGGCGTTATGCGGAGCATCAAAATCAAGCCCGCTCCAATGCTATCAAAGAAGATGACTACTCTTCCGGCTTTTCAGAACACTACCTTGTCCCAACCCTGAAAACAGGTGCAGAAGCCGCTGCCACCATCTTCACGGGTATGGGCGTAAGCGCGGCTCTTAAAGGTGTCGGCAAAACCGCCATCGGCAAAGCCGTAGCCTCTCGCATCTCTCAGCAGCCAATCATAGCATACACTTCCCGCGTAGCAGAAGGTGTTACCACCGAAGTCATGGAAGAAGCTGGCGAAGCCATCATAAACGAAGCCGTAGAAGCTACAGGCCTTGTAAAAGACCGCCAAAAAGAACAGCACTGGGAAAACTTCAAAAAAACTTTCTACGATAGCGAATTCTGGGCAGGCAATGTAGGCATGAATCTTCTCTTCGGTGCATTCGGCTACAAAGGCTCTCGCTCCAAATACCCCTACAAAGGTCTGTTTGATGACCTCGGATTTACCAAAAAAGAAAAAAAGGCTCTTATTACCGATATCCAAAACGCACGAGAAGCAGGTGCCAAGCCTACCCAAATAAGCGATATAGTAAAAGAGCACCTCACAAAAAAAGAAGCCGCCAACCCCGAAGAGTTTAAAGAAAAGGCATCTGCCGTCATGGCTAATGCCTACCAACAGCAGCTCATTCAAGAAGCCGCTCAAAACGGTGTGCGAGATGCCCTAATCAAACAGTCTGGCATATCCGATATGGCAAAGGATGCAGACGGCAACATCAAACTCAAACGCCTCTCACGCGCAGAAGACGGCAAGTTTGAAATGGTGGAAGAAACCTACACCGAAGAACAACTTAACGCTTGGCTCGCTTCCAATGTAGAAAGTACTCTCACGCAAGAAATCATCGAAACGCAGAAGGCTGTCCGTGGCGAAAAAGTCTCTCGCGCTGTAGAATCATCAAAGAACACACCGTTCTCCCGCGTCATCTCCATGCTCAACGCTCCCGCTGAGCTTATCGCCAAAATGAAAGACAAGACTTCTTTTGATGAAGAAGCCATGCAGATGTTCGCAGAGTTTGCGCTTGATGAAATCAACTCCCGCATCTCTTCCGGGCAATCCGCAGAAGAAGCCCGCAACGCTGAGTTTGGCACTACAGGGGCAAGCCTTGGCTCAGTGGCAAATCTCGCCTCAGACTTCGCTAAACGTGTCTCTCTGGCTCGCAAACAGGGTGACTTACAAGAAGGTGAAATCGCCCAATCTAACGCCTTCATCCTTCCCGGTCGCACTCCCGGTGACAATATCCTCATGATTGCACGCGGCGAAGCCTCCGCAAAAGACGTTGCCCACGACTGGCTGGAAGTATTCGGCCGCTCCCGCTTCAATACCAATCCCTCCTACTGGCGTGCCGCTCTCGATGCGCTGGATGCAGACCTCCTCAACAACGGCATTATTCAAAAATCTCTATTTGATAACGTCCAAGGCCACCGCGATGACCTCGAATATATAGAAGTCTTCTCACACCTTGCAGAAGCAGATTGGCTCGCCTCGCACGATATATACGCAGTCTCTGAAAATACCCACAACATCCTTGATGAAGTAATAGATGACCTCGGTGCCGTTCAAGGCGGCTTAGAAACCGCTAAACTCCTCAAGAATTACCTCTCGTCAGATGCCGCTAAAAACGCCATAGGCGCCGCTATAGACCCCCTGCGAGATGTTTTAACCAAAGCTGGTGCAACCCTTACAGACATCCTCACCACCGCCCAAAAATCCGCCCCTAAAGATGCTGCCGACTTCGTGCTGCGTCAGCGCGAATACATCCAAGAATCAACCTCCCAAGACCTCCAATCTCTCGGACAAGAAGCAGATTCCCCCGCACCCCTCAACACGGCCACCGAAAACCCGCAAGAAGACGCACTACCACCCGAAGCATCAGGCGGCACCCCCGTCACCGTGGCAGACCTCGCACAAATGAACGGCATCGACCCGCAGACGGGCTCCGTGCCCGCTCCCCCCAATGCCACTTACACCCGCGTAGACCCCAAGGAAAGCGGCAAAAACCTCACCGGCGGCATCGCTCACGGCCAACCTGACGGCTCTATCGTAGGTGCGGCCAAGCTCTCTGACATCTCCATCCACCCCTCCATCGGCAAAGTTGACCCCGCCAACGTCCGCACCAACCCCGATGAAAAAGAAGTCATCCTCTTCCGCAAAAAAGACGGCACCCTTCAAGCTATAGGCGGTCTGTCTTTCCTCAATCACTCCACATCCTGCGGTGTAGAAAACGTGCCCGTGCGCGTCTACTCTTCCGGCAAAGATTTCACGCCTCAATGGGCTGCAAAATTTGCCATGGAATCCAAAATCCGTGCCAACCTCGCCACCACCGCAGACCTCCTCTCCCACTTCACCAAAAACAACATCACCCGCGCCCAAGCTCGCAGCCAAAACCTTATCCCAAAAGACTACGCTGGGCAAGAGATTTCTGCTTCTCGTGCTGCATGGATACTCTTAGAATACGCCACAAAAAAAGATATAGCATCCGTCATATCGGGCGAACTCACAGTAAAGCAAGCCCTGCTCAACAGTGCTCCCAAAGTTGCAAAACAAAAAGAGCAAGAGCAATCACTCAACACTCCCCAACATCTCGACCCCTCCACCTCATTCTCCGTTATCGGCAAAAAAGCCAAAACGTGGGATAAATATGTCGACAAGGCTTTCAAAGGCCGCGATGACGGCCTTTTGCGCGCTGAAATTGATGACTCACAAGCAAGGTTAAAACTATTTAACGATAATGACTACGGTTTGATTGTTGATGAAATTGAAAGATTCATTAAATCAAACAAAAAAGCACTTCAAGATTACAAAGAAGCCTTAAAAGCAAAAAAAGAATTCAACTATAGCTTGGAGTATGAGCGATTCAAAGCCGAAAGGGAGGCAAAAGAAGAGCAACTCAACAAAAAAGCACTTCAAAATCACGATGAATACTTAAAAGTAAAAGAAGCATTTGATAGCTGGCGGGAGTATATGCGATTCGATGCCGAGATAACGGCAAAAAGAGAGCAACTCAACAAAAACCTTTCCGATGCGGAAAAAGTTGTAGAAGAATTAGAAGATAAACTTATATCCGATTTAGATTTAACAAGTTATTACAAATCTTTAAGCGATATCTCGGGTGAACTTTTTAAATTAAAAATTAGAAAAATTTTATGTGAAGAAGAGACTCCTTTTGAGTTGGCGGCTCAAGTTACGCTTTTAGATTACAATGACAAAACTTTTAAATTGTCAGATGTTATGATACATCACGAGCTGTTTGAAGCTTATCCTGAATTAAAAGATGTAAATATCAGCTTCAAAAAGCTCGGCCTGTTAACTTATGCTGAAACGGATGGCAAAAAAATAACATTTAACTCACAGATACCAAGAACACGCGAAGCCATTTTGTCTACCATCTTGCACGAAACTCAGCATGTTATTCAAAGAATAGAAGGTTTTGCTCCCGGTAGCAATCCGAGAAGCGCAAGCTTGTTTGTCAACCACTTTGGGAAAGAATTCACCTTAAAAGACTTGCAAAGAGATATAGAAAATATATCTGCTTTTTTTGCTTACCTCGAACAACTCGATGAACTATCTCCTCTTGTTGAAGAAATCCTTACACAAGCAAAAAAAGCAAACGCGATTAACAAATCAGAAACCGCTTACTCTTCCGAAAAATATGCTCCTTTAAGGGCCCTTAGGAAGGCTCAAGCTTCCTTCCGTGAGAAAAGCAAAACTAACCACCCGGCAGTTGGCATCGCGCCGGATTTGACGCATAAGCTTCATATGATGGTAATATCTTTTTATCATGCAGGCCTTGCTACTGATGCAGAATTGACTAAACTTGAACAATACGCATCATATTTTAGAGAAGGCATTTCAAAACATTTCAGAAAAGAAATATTAGAGTTAATATCTATCGCTGAGAGTCGCATCAGCGATTACTTAGACTTAGTTGCTGAAAAGAAAGAAAAACAAAGACTTCAAGAAAAGTTTAAGGGCTTATTGTCCGAGGAAATTTATGCCCGCGTTGCCGGAGAAATTGAGGCACGCAATGTGCAATCCCGTATGAACATGACCCCCGAAGAACGCGCTGCAACCCCCTTCAACTCCACTCTTGAATACCCGGGGGAGGCCCTCGTCATGCCTCCACGTTCCTCTTTCTCCGTCACCTCCAAACAAGCTCAATCCGCTTTCAATAAAGACGGCATCCTTGAGGCAGACAACGCCATCATCACCAAACCCGGCGCATCCTTCTCCATCAAAGCCCTTCACGCCTCACCCCACAACTTCCGCAAGTTCTCAACGGACAAAATGGGTTCCGGCGAAGGCGCGCAAGCCTACGGCTGGGGGCTCTACTTTGCAACAAATCCAAAGATAAACAAAGCTTATTTAAATAAATTTGGAAATCAGGGTAAAAAGAAGTATTTTGAAAATCATAAAGAAATTTCAGAAGAAGAAATAACCAAACGTCTGTATCAGCAATTTGCTTTTTCATATGATGAATACTCAGCAAATAGGTTTACACAATATCTGCTTAAAAGCAACCATTCTTCATTAGCAGAAGCTATTAAAGAATTAAAAGCAGACGCTTATACCTTTGTTGACAGTCACGAAGAAGCCAAAGATTTAAAAGATACTCTTGATTTCATTCTGGAATTTTCAGAATTAGATTTCAAAACAGAACAAACCCCTGCCACCAACTACCGCGTAGAACTCAACGTAGATGACTCCAATCTACTCATGTGGGATGAGCGTTACTCAGGACAGGAAATTAAAGACCTGCTCGGAGAAGAACTGTTTGAGCAGATATACGATGAAGGCGATGAAGAAGCAACGCTATTGGACAACGGAGAAGGAATATACATGCTCCTGAGGTCTGTATTCGGAGACAAAGAGGCAGCAAGCAAGAAACTCCTAGAGAGTGGAGTAAAAGGTATAAAATACCTTGACGGCAATTCCCGCTCCGCTGGTGAAGGCTCCTACAACTACGTTATCTTTGACGGCAACGATATCAAAATAACTGAGGTTAACGAATCTGGCGAATGGAGCATGGAAGAAGGTTGGCAACCCTACACCGACACAACCGCGTCCTTCTCCATACGCACCAAACCTGCACCCAAAAAGACAGGCATTGGCTACAAAGTATTCTACCGTGGCAAAGACGGCAAACTTTACCCCCCCATGGTCGCAAACCCCGGTGGAAAAGATACCCCTGTTGGCGTATGGCTTGATGCGGATGAAGGTACTCGCGCAGGCTCCAGTAAAACTGGCAGACCTCAAGTAAAAGCAGGAGGCAAAGGAACACAGGGAGGCAGCGGCAAACTTGCCTACCGTCCCGGCTGGCATCTTGGCGAAATTCCCTACGCTCTACAATTCAACCGCACTAACCCCGAAACTGGAGAGCGAGACCTTTTCCCTGCTGACTTTGTATGGGCAGAGGTAGAATTTGCCATGGACGTAGATTACCAAGAAGAAGCCATGAGCTACGGCTACAACAAAAACGGCAAGTTCCAACACGCCCTTGCAGGCCTGCCTAAGCTCCCAACTGACGGATATTATAAATACCGCACTAATCCCAACCCTCAAACAGACCCGTGGATTATTACTGGTGCAATGAAAGTCAACAGAATCCTTACCAAACAAGAGGTAGACAAACTCGTCATAGCCGCAGGTAGAGAGCCGCAAAAAATTCAAACATCAAACATTCAAAATCAAACATACTCTTTCTCCATCACACCCGCACGCGCACGCCGCAAATACATGCCGCTTGCAGAGGCCGTCAAGCTGGAACAATACGTTGCCTTAGAAGAATACGCTCGCAAGCTCTTCCGTGACGCGAAAAAACTCACTCTTGCCAACCCCAAGAACCGTCTGGATGACGCAACAGAAGCCGCTATTCACCTGCGTTCCCTGCTCAACGCAGTATTTGCCATCCTCCCCAAAGAAGCGCGGCCATGGAAAGCCCTGCAATTCGCAAAAGCCAACATAGACGCGCTCACATGGGCGGTAGCTAACCCGCACCTAGACCTCACACCCCGCATCGCCCCCGGTCTTACCCCTGCCGAAATCGACAAGTACAACGAAAGCGGCTGGCGAGACCGCCGTCAGTGGCTCACCAACAAAATAAGCAAACTTATCGTTTCCGTGGCAGACTCCGCAGCCCGCTCCATAGAAGCCCACGCATGCCGTGTACTCCTCCAAACCGCAGAAGATGCTATAAAAACCCTCGACCCCAAACAACAACCATCAGGCAAAGAACGCCGCGGCACCACATCTGAAAGAGTATTCACAAAAGCTCTGGCATACTTTGAAATGTTTGACTGGAGCCCCGATAAACGCGCAGAAGAACTCACAAAAGAAAGCGACATCCTTAACGACCCGGATGCCACTCCAGAAGAACACGCAGAAGCAAGCCGCCGCCGTAACGCCATCTTACTATTCGCAGGCCTCAACAAAGAAAGCCTCACCCGCGTAAAAGCAGGCGTAGAAACCCTGCTTGCCTACATCCAAACAGGCAAAGAAGAGTGGAACAAAAAGCTCCTTGAAGAACGCCGCGCCACAGAAGCCATACAAGAAGCCATATCTGTAGTAGAACCTACCATCTCCCACTCCCAAACCACGGCAAGAGAAACCCGTAAACAAGGCACATTCAAACGCCTGCTTACCTCCTTCCTCAACCCCGTAGCAACCTTAAAAATCTTTGCATCCCTCCCCGGCAAAGCAGGCGAAGCATTCACTGCCCTTCGCTCAAAACTCGCCATGGCGCAAGATGCCAAAACATACGCCATACGTCAAGCCCACCGTGACGCAGAAAACGCTCTCGATGACATCCTCGGCGTTACGGGCAAACCCGCAGCCATGCGAGATATGGCACGCGCTGACTTCCTCACCAAAGCCAACGAGTACCAAAAGACAGGCATCATCAAAAAAGGCCGCATCAAAATCACGAAGTTTGAGCTTAAACCCGCAGATGTCGAAACCCTCGCCAACATTCGCAACACGCAAGGCATAGAAGCCTTTAATGCCGCCCTCGACACATACCGTAAAGCCTACAGCAAACAAGATAAACGCCAAGACTCCATCCCTTACGAAGAAGTCTGGAACGACATCCTCAGCCAAATGAAGTCACCCGACTACCGTGGCGGCACCATCTATGTAGAACACTACGGCCAACGCGATACCGACCACGTAGAAGAGCTGGAACTCACCCGCCTGCAAGCCGCCAACCTCTGGCTGCTCGCACAACAACCCTCCTACTCCAATATCTACGACCAAGACGGCAAACTTATCGAACGCGGCATGCTCGACACCCTCGGCTACACAGATGAAATCATCGACCAACTCGAAATCTACTGCGGTAAAGAACTCATCGACTACGCCATCTGGAAGCGCGAATACCTCAACACCACAGGACTCTTTGAAGCATACGAAGAATACATGGGGCTCCCGTTCCCCAAAGAAGAAAACTACTGGCCGGGAGCATTCGATACACCCTCTGCCAACGGTGGCCTAGACGCATTCAACACCACCTACGAAGGCAACGGTGTATACAGCATGCTCATCCTCCGTAAAAAACACCTCAACGAGCCTAACCTCGCCATAGACATAGAAGCCGCATGGGAACACGCCATTAGCCAACACTTCCACTACATCCACCTCTCACCGCTCACGCGCCAAATACGCGCCATCATGCGCGACCCTGACACCAAAGCACGCATGCGCAAAATCGCAGGCCGTACCCCGCTGGATAACCTTGACGTAGGCCTCAACGCCCTTGACGGAGCCCCTGCAATGCAACTCCAAGCCGCCATCCAAGCCAACACACTGGCAAGCCGCCTCTGGGGCTCATTGGCAAAAGCACTCCTCAGCATGGCAACCTTAACAGGCATCAAGCAGGTATCTGCATTAGGCCACGCCCTCGTACACAAAAACATCAACATCATTAACATAGTACCCAAACTCATCACCTCCTTACTCTCCGAAATCAAAGGCATCAAAATAGGCGCCATCACCCCCTCAGAAATCCGCAAACTAGACTCATTCAAAATACGCAAAGACCGCGAAAACCTCACAAGCAAAGCCTCCCAACTCAAACCCGGGCAAACCCAAGGCAAACTCGCGCTCATAGACGTATTAGGCGGCCGCGTACTCGAATACTCAGACTACTGGGCAAACAGCGTAGCCATGGCCGCAGTATACAACACCGAATACGAACGCGCCAAAAAACTCATGCTCCAAGCCTCCGGCAACAAAACACTTACCCCGGAACAAGAAGCAGAACTTCGCCAACACTGCGAAAACACAGTATCAATCGCACTCAAACAAACAGCCCAACCGCTCGAACGCGAAGACAAACCCGCAGCCCTCCAACAGCAAAACTGGGCACAAATGCAAAACGCATTCATGCTGGGCGAAGTCCTCTCCAAAATAGCCTGCGCCACCTCCATCTACAAATCGGAACGCGCAAAAGCCTACGGCAAGAGCGACATCGAAAAACGCAAAGCATTCTGGCGCGCCATATTCAAAACATACAAATACATCGGCGGCATGAGCATGGCATCCCAAGGCATCCTTGCACTCCTCGCCTACACCCTCGGCAGTGCCCCCGAAGTGGGCGATGATGACTTTGACGAATGGTTCCTCTCTCAGCTCCTTGCTGGTGCCGTTGGCTTCGGCTACCTCACCCCGATACCCGCCGTAGGCGAATCTGTAGGCGGCATCGGCCAAACCATCTTTGGCCGCTACGGTGCCTTTGCCACCTACGAAAACACAGGCATAGGTGCAAGTGCTAAAGACATCCTCGAACTTAAAAAAGCATTCAACACCGACAAAGGAGACGCAGAACGCGCCTACGCCGGAAGCAACTCCCTCCGCTGGGCATCAGCCCTCATCAACTTCTCCCTTGGCGGCACCAAATACGGCAACACCGTAGCCGAACTCTTCTCTGCCGCCAACAACATCAACAACGCCATCCGCCCCGGTCTCCAATACGCCAAAAACGCAGAAAAAAAAGAAGCCAAACAAGAAAAAGAAGCCCGCAAAAAGCAGAAAAAACTCCAAGCCGCCAAAAAAGCCGCCCTCAAAAGCAGGTACGCAAAAAAGGTCACGCCTATATCATAACCCGTTAATACACCAACTTCCTAATTCCCACAGCTGGTATTAGCAAATAACCGCAAATAAGTCACAAAACACCGCATTTATTTAAAAATGCGGTGTTTTTGTTTGACTTATTTGCGGCAATTTGTTTTATTTGGGGTACACACTTAGGTGCACATCTAGGTATACAACCAAATTTAACAACCCAATACTAATATGGCCTTTTTACTTAAGCGAGGCAAAAAATGGTACGCTGCATGGAAGGATGCAGGAAAGAACGTAGTTAAGGCAACTGGCATTCCTGTAAAAGGGAAAGCTGAGCAAAAACTCGCGCAAATAACAGCGGAAGCAATGGAAGCGACAGCCAAGCAAACAACTAATCTAAATAACGCTCTTGATGCGGTCAGAAGAGCTGCCGATACTCTCGACTTAGCATTGCGTCTGCCGTCAATCGAGGACTTTCTGAATAAGTATACACCAACAGGAAAAGAAAACAACAAGAAAAATTACGCTCGTGCTAAAGAGCGTTTCCTTTCATATCTTAAAGAAAACAAGATTAAACGTATAGACTCATTAACTCCGTCTACATGCAAGGGATTTTTACTTGACGAGCTTGAACGCGTAGCTTACGGAACAGTAAAGCATTACAAAGCTATGCTGGGATGCGCTTTTAAGAGCGCAGAGCTAGACAATCTTATTCCTTACAATCCTTTTTCAAGAGTTTCTCTTTCACAGCTTTTACCAGTTGGAGAAAAACGCGCCTCTGAAAGAGAACCGTTTACAAAAGCTGAAATGACATATATGCTAGAAAACTTCCCGAAAATATGGAAAGAGTTAATTCTCACATCTTTCTTAATGGGAGGACAGCGCATAGGTGACGTTGTGTGTTTGAAATGGACTGCTATTGATTTCAAGAACAATACAATTCTTATATATACCTTCAAAACAGGAAAAAAGCTACTTATGCCAATACACCCTGATTTGAAGGAAATCTTAGTAAGCAAACTGGGAAATAATAGTGAATATATCTTCCCTGTAGAGGCTCAAAGATACCACCGTTCTAACGGCTGTCTTTCAACGGAGTTTACAACTTTGCTAAAAGAACACGGCATCCTCAAGGTTCAAAACGAAGTTCTGAAAGGAGATAGAAGAATTGTGTCAAAAAAATCATTCCACTCCATCCGCCATACCGTGGTAAGTTTGCTCCGCTCGTCTAATATGTTTTCTGCGGACGTTGCAAGAGAGATTGTAGGGCATGATTCAGAAGCCGTAGAACGAGCCTATTTCTCATTAGACGCTGCAATTAAAGTAGACGTATACAATTACCTTGTTCAAGCTATAAAAAAAGAGGGGGAGCGATAACTCCCCCTCAACTGCGTATGCAACAATGGATTTTTAAACAGCGCAGTGAATCGTCAGCACGGTGTTGTGTCTGCGGCGAGCGCAGCCCATAGCACCCTTGGCAGATACCACAATCTCATCGTAGCTCATAGACGGGCTAACGATATCGAACTTGATATTCTCCCACCATGCGGCATAGATGTCCTCAGTACGCCATACAGGCACTGCGTACACCTCCTTACTGGTGCCGCCATGATTGATGGTAATCTTCGGCACCTGCTTAGAAACAAGGAAGCGGATATTCAAGAACGCATTGAAGAAGCCATCCTTAAGCACCTGATAGCCGTACTTCTCATCACGGAACTCAGGCAATGTCATCAAATGGTACTTCATGCTGGGGTGAATAGCCACGTTCAGCACACCGCCATCGTCCAAAGCATCGCGGCTTTCCATAAGCTGCATAGCTGCCATTAACTTAGGAATGTTGATGGTGTCCACGGTCGGGGTGCCGGAATCCGTGTAGTCGACAGGCACCACAGTAGACTGCTCATAGTCAAGGTTAGAGCCATCATAAGTAGACCCCTCTCCGAGCAATACAGGAGTGGTGGCAATAGTTTCCACCTCATTCAAATGCTCACCAACGTATGCAGGACCAAGGATACCACCGATGGCGGCACCCTTGTAGAAACTGGTGCGAGAGTCTAAAGACGGGTTGCCCTGTGCAATCGTCCAACGCTTATTAACGTCATCCCACACCGTGCCAAGAATTAGGGAGTCTGATTTACGTGCAAAGCCATACGTCATCTCTTCCACAAAGTCAGCAGCTTTCATGGCAAACTCGCCCTTAAGCAAGATGTCATCATCGGAATAGTGCATAGACTTGGAGATACCTACGGGCAGCATGCAACGCTTACCGTATTCCATTTCATCAGGCACCTTTGTTTCAAAACGGGTCTGACGGAAATCCACCTCAGTATTACCGCGTGTATTGAACTCAATACGCTTGCCGCTTGCGCCGGGCATCCACGTCACAAACGGGGTATATTTAGAGGTCTTCTGCTGTAGTTTCGTGATAAGCATGGTCTTATACGTATCACGATACATCTTGATAATGTTTAACGTATTTTGGTTATCTTCCATGCTTTCAGCTTACACGCATCACGTGCAAAATAAAACGTGCGAAAACAGCTTGCCGTTTTCGCACGTTTCTTGCATTATGCCTTTATTTTCAGACTAGTATCATCTTCGCAATAGAATTGATTTCACCTCGCAGCTTGTCTATCTCTGCACGGTGCGTATTCGGGTCTTCCTGCAATGCAGACAGCCTCACAATGCGCTCGTTAATCTGCTCCTGCTTGCTCAGCGCCTTTTGCGGTGCAGCATTGCCAACAGTCGCTTTCTTCTCTCCCATTGTACCCATAATCTTACGCATGACGCGAAACATCGGCGCGTTCTGAAACATCACCCGTTCGTCATCCGTCAACCCGGCACGCGCAAACAACTTGCCCATAAACTCGGCCGTCTGTTTGCGCTTAGCTTGGTACTCTTTACCCCACTCTTTCTTAAGGGCTTGCTTCTCCTTGGCGGCCAAATCAGCATGGTATTCATGCAGCTTCTTAGTGAAGCCTACAATAAACTTGCTTGCTTCTTTAGCTTTCAAGCCCGCAGCCTTTGCCTCTTCGGTAAGAATCCCCGCATACGGCATATCTTCGCTATCCAGCTCAGATAAATCCAGCTTATACTCTTCACTTTCTGGCTCAGCTTCCGGCTCAGCTTCTTGTTCTTGGCTTGCTTCGGTCTGCTCCTCCTCTTCGCCAATGCTGGCATCCAAAGAAAAATCAAGGCCGTTGTCTACCTCCTCGCTTTCTGCAAGGCTTGTCGTTTCTGTATTTTCTGTATTATCCATTGTTGTCTTGTTTGGTTGCAAGTCTTATAAAAGAAATAACCTGTCTCTGCCCCTCCTTGATTAAGGCTTGTCGCAAAAACTTATCATTCCCGGCATCGCTGTACATGGCATCAGGGCTGAATATCGGCAGATTATACCCGTATCTGCGCTCCAGCACCTCCAAAGCCTCAACAGTAATACCCATGCGCAACGTTTTTACGTCACGCTCCAGCTCTATCTCTGCATCTGATTTTACTTTCATTGTTACATGTTTTCCATTGCTGCTAATGTTGAAGCGGCCTTAGCACTATGCTCCGCAGCCTGCGCTTCTTGCAACTGATTCTGCGCCATCATCTGCTGATTCTGCGCTTGCTGCAACTCTGCTTTCAGTCTACGCACCTCCGCAGGTGAGCGGAAGTATTTATACGGCATACCCTGCGCGATAGCTTGCCCGCGTGCCACCTTTTCCATGTCGAACACCATCATGATATCCGGCTGCTGGTTGATGTTTGCAAGCTCCGCAGCACGCGATACACAAGTGTCCACGTTCTGCAACTGCGCAATCTCCATAGCCTGAGCCATACGCCCAATATACAACACCTTCGGTGAGTTAAGATAGCGGTTCCCGTCTCCATCCTCAATATACACCTCAATAGGCACATTATCGCCATCCAGAGACACAAGCCCCAGCTTCACGCAGCACTGCAATATGCGCAGCAAAAACGGAGCAAAATCTATCTTAAACCGCGTAAAGGTAGACGCATATGCCATAACCTTTTCGCTCATGCGTGCATTCACTTCCGCTGCTGTCATCTCGCGCTTATCTACGCTCGATATAATCTCCAAGAACTCAACCTGCGTAATAGCCTTAAGCTTCTTTTCAAGGCGGTCTAAATTGAGCAACAAATCGCGGTTATCACCCGCCAATGCCCACTCCCTAGGCAATGCAGAGTTAGCGTACTGTGGCGGCACAATCGTTATGCCACCCGCTCCTGTATCAACCTGTCCTGCCATTTCAGGTGCAGCCAACACAGGCGGCATTACCTTTTTCTTCGCGCCCTCAATAGCTATATCATCCGTCACAATAATATCATCAATGATATCTCGTGCCTTCATAAACGGACTGGTGCCGTAAATCTGTTTGCCAACCTTATTGTAGCGAGTTACAAGGAACGGAAACTCAGTATACCCGCCCTCATCAATCACCACCTTTTCGTTGCGCTCAATATAAATAGAAGCAAAAGGATAAGTAAGAGAATCAAACTCATCAAAATCTGCATCTTTATACCCCTCTCGCGGCATCACAATATGGTACACGTCAAACATGTCTGTGTACCTCTTGCTTAAATCGTCATACGCCGCTCTCACCTGCGCTGAAAACTCACCATCAGGGAACGCTTGCATCAACTGGCTTGCCGTCATCTGCAACGTGCGTACAAACGTGTCAGGCTCATTCCATGCGTTCTCAGAGAATCCATACGTCCCGGCAGGAATATGAGTAAACCGCAGCATCATACGCTCGGCATCTTCCTCACAAATTGCCGCCCCGGTACCCGTGGCCACGCGGTCATAAAACACCTTAAGCAACACATCGTAAAAATTACTTCGCTCAACCGCAGAAAACGTATCTTCCGAAGTCTTGGCGTACCACATACTGGCCTGCTCCTGTTCATCGGGACTCAGCTCATCATTTTCCAACCACGATGCAAAACGGAACCATATATGCCCCATAGGCGTAAGATAAGATATATGCGCACCTGCCAACTTATCCAAACACTCGCAAGCCTCAGAGCATATTCTATCGCGCCCCGTAGGACTGTTTTCATGGTGCCACGCTGCATCTACCAGTTCAGGTGCTATCAACTCAGCTAAAGGCATCCATTCATTACGCTTCGCCGCTGCCTGCCCATGCAGCAGGGAGTCAGCCAAGTGCATATACTTTTCTACTCGTTCAGAAATCATCCTAATGTTGTACGTTTAGAAGTTGATGTTGCATACTGACTCAAACCAAGACCACTACTACGGGTAGTCTTACCATGAGAAAATCGCCTTTGCCTTGCAGTTGCCCCGGTGTCCGTTTTTGCGGCTTGCGTACTCTTTGCTACCGTCACCGTAGTAGCTGCTGAGTTTGCTAACTTTTCCTGTCGCTTTGCCGCCGCCTCAGATGCCGCTGCCGCTTTCTCAGCTTGAGCTTTAGCATTACCCATTTGCAAACCTGCCAAGCCGCCCATCAACGCACCGCTTAACATAGAGCTTGACATGCCGCCCGCCGCAGCTCCGGCACCTGCTGCCCCGGCTCCCATTCCGGCAATTCCTACACTACCCATCAACGCGGTTCCTGCGCCCATGGTAACAGCACCAAGCGCAGCTCCTGCTATCACAGGTATAGCATAGTCATCTATTGCATCCCAACCTTTTTTAATACCTTTCCAAGCCTTAGATAAAAATCCCATGTCAATCTTCCTTTCCGTATACTTCTGTAATCGTTTCTGCTACAGCTTTTGCCGCTTTCTTAGCAAAATCTCCATACTTAATCTGAGAGCAAAACTCCCTAGCTTCACGCGGATTGCTCCCCGCAAAACACGGCTCTATCATAAAGAACGGCATCTTACTGTTTTTAAAAGCGCGCCACCCACGGTCTTTGGCCGACTTTATCGGCACCGCCCCGCGATGTCTCACTCCAAGTATCGCTGCAATTCTTTCTCCCAGCTTCTCTGCAAACAGCCTTCCTTTCTCGTTTTTCGTCTCGGCGTAATACAACACCTCACAGCCATTAGCGGTTGCTGTGGCATCATTAAAATGCCACTCCAGCGCAATATCTGCGTTAGTCGCATTAGCTGCCTTTGCAGAGTAAGACGGCGTAGTGCCACCTTTATTTTCTCGCTTAGTTGGCTTGATGATAAATCCGTTTTCTTCCAGCCATTTGCACAGTTCCGGCAGGTAAAAGGAAGCCAATTTAAACTCCCCCCAACCTTGGAAGTACCCTGCACATACTGGCTCCCCCTCACTTTTTGCCGCATGCCCGGGCAGTATTGCAATCGTCTTCATATCTCTACTTGTTATCTCGCAAGTTCTCATGTTCGCGCTCCAGATGCCCCACGCGCGTGTTGAGCGTCTCAAGCTGCACTTTCATCTCGTACATCACTTGCGTACTGGCTTGCAACTGATGCACCAAAGCCTCATTTGCGGCCTTGGCATCAGTCCGATACTCATCCTGCCGCTTCTGCCCATCATGGTACAGATAACACAGCGCAAATATCGCAGCGCAAATCAGCACCCGCAGCGGCTCCTCCTTAAATTGGCGGAACCAAAAGCGCAACAGCGGCTCATCCTTTGCTCTCTCGCACATCGTTATCAATCTGCTTTGTACTTCCTACGTTACTTCCTACGTTACTTCCTACGTTACTTCCTACGTTACTTCTCCGCAGTCACAGCCCCCATCACCGTATCAGGCTTCGCAAGCTTACACTCTGTACCTGTCATAACATGGTACAGCTCATGCGCTGCATGCACCTGCACAGGCGTTACGTTGCCACACCCCGTCATGCCCAGCACACCTGCTGCACACAACGCGCCGATGATGGCACCTGCCAACACTTTTGCCCAGCTCTGCTTAATACCCCAACCAGTCAGCAGACCAGTCAGCCAATTATACTTGTCTTTATTCGTGCTCATTTGTAGTAGGTTCAGTTAAAATCTCTTCTTCGGGGTTTACATACGGCTCCAGCTCCCAGTACGCAATCGCAGACTCGACACTGCGGAACGGTTCGTAGCCCAGCTCCTGCGGGTCTGCACCAATAATAGTTTGCGTTTTTTCGACAAAATAGCGCACACCATTAGCGTCAACGTAATTACCGTCAACATCCTGCGTCTTGCGTACAAGCACACGCTTGAACGCAAACGTACTCGCTACATTTTCGCCACCCTGAGAATACGTGTCGATGTCAGGAATCCACCCTTTTGCATGAAGTTCGGCAAGAATAGCCGTCACGTATTCATCTTCCTCGTAATTTGACGGCAGGCAAAGTCGCAATGTTGCACCTCCTCCGTCCGGTAATTTTATGAGTTTGCGCGCTTGTGACAGCGTCAATCCTGCACGCAACTTGTTGCTGTTGCTTGTTTTATTCTTGCCATTCGCAACGTCATAAAAAACCACACTTCCTGCGGCAGTTATGGCGGGTATTAAATCAAATTTTGTAACCCCGTTAATTTGCAGTGTTGCGCGTCTCTTGCGACTGTAGCAATAATGCGTAGAGCGGTTGAGAGCAAGACCAACACATATGCCATACTGCAATACCAGAGCAGAGGCGTTATACGTGGCAGGAAACTCAGCTCCATCAACTCTGAAAAACGACAACGAAGGCGTATGGCTTAATATAATTTTATGCCAATTCGTATCAGCCTCCATAGCGGCAGACTCTGCTGTTGTGCCAACACTATAATATATATTGCCGTTTATCACCCCATAACAGAACGTAGAATAGTTACCCTCGCTCTGCGACTTGTCTTCTAGAAAATCATAAAATTGATTTATTGTCGAAAATACAAGCCTGTCTCCGGCCTTTGATGTTACAGCTTCTTGTTTGTATTGCACAAAATCATTGCCGTCAAACTGGATAAAATCAGCCTCAATATAATCATCCGGCAGCGGAGAAGAAGCAACGGCGCCCCCGCCGGAGCCGAACAGTCCAACGGGGGCACCTTTAAAATTTGCTTTGTTAACCGTCACAGAATCGTCGGAGACCAGCACATACGGAGTAAGTGCATAAAACGCCGTCTGTTTGCCTTCCTCAACGGTAGCAACAGCTCTGCCTGTAGAGGGATTGATAACGGTAGACCCCGCGGCTCCCTCAACCACGTACCACGTATATACTGTCACTTCGATTCTCTTCATAGTTATTCTCGCATTTGTTTAAGTCTGTCTTTTGTTTCCCAGTATTGCTCAGGCTTTATTTGCAGCGCACCTGCTCGTTGCTCCACACTTGGTACCTTGGTAACAAGGTCAAGCAAAACCTTGTAATCAAGCGTACCCTGCTGCACTTTCGGGAAATGCTCGGCAATCAACCGCATCTTCTCTTGGTGATGAGGAGCCTTGCGAATCTTCTCGATAGTCTTCCTGAACTCTTTGGAAGATTCTCCATCCTCGTAAGGCAATGCGGATGTCTCTCGCCCGTTTCCCATGTAATCCTCAATAGCCGCGGCAGCCGTCATCGCAATAAGTTGTTTCATCTCTTGCGGCATCGGCGCAGCCCCGGAGCAAATATCGCGCATGTACCGCTCAATCTCCTGCCGGGTCTCGCTACCTTGCCCTTGGTGCGGTGCCATACCGTACTGGTGGGGGCCTGTACTCTGGTGCGGATTAAAGCCCATCGTATTGTGCGGATAAGGCTGATACTGGGTGTGGTGCTGCCCCTCGTTGTAGTGGCCGCCATTCGGCATACCACTCCACGGGGTATAATTACCGCCACTCCCATTATACTGCCCACCTTGCGTGGATTGCCCCTCTCCCATTCGGTTATACTGAGGCGGGTACATCGGTTGTACATAACCTTGCCTATTGCCTCCATTGAGAATTTGGTCTACACGGTTATAGACGCTCTCGCGCATGCGGTCGCCCATCTGTCGGAATCTGTCATCCATTTTCGTGTATCTCCTTTCTATTTGTTGAGGTTGACCTCCCCTCCCTACTCAGGAGGGGAGGCTATCGGCTTATGCGGCAGCCGGTGTCGTTGTGGGAATCTGGTTTACTCGCGTGAGTATCGCGGCTATCTGCGTACCTTGATTGGCCTGAATAGCACCAAGCTGCTGAATACCTTGGTCGATGCTAGTCAACGTGCCAAGCATAGCGCGCTGGAACTGCGGCTCAAAGCCTACGCTACCGCAGCCACCGCCACACGGAGTCGGGCAACACTTCGGAGCGCATGCGCCTTGAATAGCGGCCAAAATCTCAACCTTATCCTTTTCGCGAGAACATGCAGCCTCTTGAGTTGCCAAACGCACTTTCAGGTCGTCACGTTCCTGCTCTACAGACTTGAGATAATAGGCGGCCATCTCGCTCTTAAGCTCGGCCCTCGTATCGTCAATGTTGCGGTTAGTGCGGCAGAATCCATCAGCCATCAGACGGTTGGTCTCAGCAAACTGAGCCTTGGTATCGCAGCAACACTGGGCGGTCTGGAATCTCAAATCAGTAATCTGAGATGTCAACCCATTGTAGTTATTGATACCTTGCAGGTTCACGCCATTAAACTGCTGGGCAGTATTGTAGGCCTGCTGGCACATATCTTGGCGCACCCCGGCAAAGCCATCCTGCGTGCGGTTGCCCACGGTGTTGACGGCTTCTATAAGGCCACCTGTCTGACCAAGTATCTGGCGCGTATCTGCCCCGATAGTGGACACAACAGAGTTGATGCGGTTCTGCTCCACTAATGCAGCGGTAGATGCGGCAGTGTTATTGTTGCCACCGCCAAACAAGCCACCGCCATTGCCATTAAAGCCACCGAACAATCCGGCAACCAAAATAAGCGGCGTAAGGCCTGCAATCTCATTAGTGAATGTGTTACCTGCGTTCATAGCCGGAGCTACGCAGCAAGTTTGCGGCATACCCACGTACGGAGACGGGGCACCATAGTAGTAGTGATTATCACTCATTGTATTGGGTTCCTTTCTTGGGTTAGTTGGTTTTCCCTACAACTTAACTACTGCCGCGTAAGAAGTCTTATCTACGTCCGAACAAGCCCTGACAAGCCTGCGTTGCTTGATTCCAAGCTTGCGGATTATTCTGGCGTACCCAGTTAGCATAATCCATCAACACTGTAACATCGCCCTCTTTCAAGCGTGCCACTATCGTATGGTAATCGCCCAAACCTGCATTAGCCACATCAGCAGCACATTGCTCAATAGATGAGCCTGTCTGCTGCATTACGTACTGCACGTACTGCGGGTTATTCTGCGGTCGGGCCTGCTGTTGCATCATTTGCATAGCTGTATTCTATTTACAACTAAAGTTTACCACGCTCTTTTCCTGTTAGAAATGTGCGTTTTCGGCAAACGTGTTTCTTTCCTCCAAAACTTAGGTACACCTCTGCAAACTATAGGACTTCTTGTCATGTCATCATCTTGCAACCCCATTACATCGTACACTCTGCCTACATTCTCTTTCGTCACAAATCCTGCGGCCACGCCCTCCGCAATATAGCGGAACGAATCAGCCCCGTGTGACGTAGCATCATGCAGCGGTGCTACACGCTCCACGCCCTGCGCCCCGGTCTTGCCTACTTGGTAATTTTCCAAGGCATCCACGCCCGACATGTACTCAATACCATCCACCACCACGGGCAAGCTGCATCTCTGATGGAACGTACAATGTTGCAAAATATCTTTCACCAAATAAACACCATTCCAGATGTTCGATATACGCGGTATCACCACAGTGGGCAATCCTGCCTTTATAAGCTTCATTTCCACGCTGGACATAGGATTACCCATCTCTCGCACAAAAGACGCATCATGCGGCAGCAAATGCAAATTAACCTGCTTCCCATGTTCTTTCTCCCACTCTCTCACCTTGTCGATATAGTGCGACTCCGGCTTATCGTTCGCGCAGTAATAATCAATGATGTAATACCTGCCCGCTATCGGCTGGAATAGCCACATAGCCGTGTAGTCAGAGCTACCTAAATCCCAGCTCACATACATAGGCGTGTAGGCATCCACCTCAAACTCTGCTGACATCCTGCCCTTACTCCTCAGCTTGGAGATAATGCTGCCATACAGAGACCCCTCCACCTGCTGCGTAAACGCTTCATCTGGCGTGCTCGGGTACTCTGTCTTGACTCGATATCCGAACGTCTGCGATTGCACACAGTACCACCTCTTTTGTGCTTCTGTCAGCTCGATATTCTGCTCTCCCAAGCTCTCAAAGTATTCATCTTGGAACTCGTCATGCCCTTCTCCCGGCAGTGAGTATTCCTTCTGCTTCCACCACGGGAAAAAGTAAAACTTCCACTCCAGCGGCATCAACTTCTTGCCTTGATTCTCCATGGCTTGCTTCATAATACGGTAGTTTGCACCGTACTTGCCGCCTTCATGCGTAGACTCGATGATTACCATGCCGTTTGAGTTTACCGCATTCACACCACCGCTTAGGATTTCCGTAGCCTTACCCGGATTATTGTTGGCTATCCAGCCAAACTCAGACACATGCAGCATCTGCAACGTGCCACCACGCAAAGATGTACCAAGCAACACCTGCGAACCGTTGGCAAATGTTGCCTTCTGGCTCATGACGGTATCATTCAGCTTGTACCCCTTTTCTCCCGGTGCCTTATGCACCACCTCGCGCGCCATGCACTGGCAATGGTGCATAATCCGCGTGCGCGTGTTGGCATCCTCCACATGGTCATTAGTGATGTTCAGAGGCGGCTCCAGCATGCACTGCAACGCAAAACGCATCTTTCCTATCTTTTCTTCACCGTCAGGCAAACTCTTATCAATGATACCCGCCTTGAAGTTAGGTCGATGTATACAGTTATCCAGCATCAGAATACTGGTAAACGTACTCATTCCCAACTGGCGAGCTTTCAAAATCGCCATGCGCGTGTGCATCCCTTGGTACAACTGCTGCTGTGCCCAATTCATCTTGAATCTGCGGATGTTGCCATCCTTGTCCAAGATGAAGTACATGTGGTTCAGCCGCCAATACTGGTCATTTACGCAGCCCTCATACCAATCTCTGTCTTTATTTATCATCCTTGTACAGCTAAAACTACCAATCCTCTGTTCCCCGTAACTCGCACGCCTATCTTGCGCTCAAACGCATTAACGCTCGATGTTACAACGCTATCCACCCAACCTTTAGGCAAGCTGGCATCGTTTGTCGGTGCCGTTGTCCAAGTCTTGCCATCAGTACAAAACTCAACCTTGCCCGTCAGCAGGTCGCATTCTTGCCCAAAACACACCGCTACGGGCACCGAAGCATACTTGCGAACCTCCCTATCAAGAGCTGTCCTCATGTCGTTAGTTATCAAGGTAGACGTATAATCCAGCTTGTCGATACCATCGGTGTAATCGCTATCCTCATCTACCACTTCAAGATAAACAGTATCACCTCGTTCAACAAGCAAGAATAACTTGTCCGCATTCTCTCCATCCGGCAACGCACAAACATCAAGCACCTTGCCATCTGTCACCCACCTATGCCACGCCCGCACTTCCTGCAATGAATTGTAAGTACACACCGCAAGCTGCCCATCTCCGGCTACAAAATACACGCATTGATGCGGTTCATCCGTAGCGGTGCAGCATCGCAAGCCCCCATGGTCTAAGCCAATATGCGGAGCCAATACAGAAAGCTCTTTAGCTAAGTACCCGTTGGCTTCATAATCATACCCGTACTCAAAAACTTTCTTACCGCCTCGCCCCACATACACCACCTTTTCAGGCATAGCAATAGCAGGCTGCCCATCGGCTCCTTGATAAGACTGCACTTGCACCAAGATGTTGGTAGCAGATACGCCATCCACCGTGCTACCCGGTTCTATCGCATGCTCCATGCTGCTTGTGCCAAGCAACAACTGCTTGTTTCTCGGCTTAATCCAGCATATCGGGTCTTGCGATGCCGTAGCTAAGGTGGCATAGATAGCCCCAACTTCTGTCTCGCTTTCCAAAAAGTTATCGTAGTCATCAGTCTGACTCATCCATACAGTAAGCGGTTGCTCCACCGTAGACGCAAACACAAGCCTGTTGGAATAATGCTCGCACAGCAAAGGATAACCGTACCGCTCAGAAAACGCTGCCCAACTCCAATCTTTCGTCCTCGCCCGCACTCCCGCTTCCGGCTGCACGATATCGGTACATGTCCAAACTATGTTGCCCTCCCCCGCAGGTATAGCATTAAGCTGTATATCATGCAGGTAAGAATCCACCGTCAGCATGTTATGGTTAGAATCTGTCGGGAATCCCGCTTCCAACGTTCCATCCAACTGGCGACTATGAGTAATAAACAAGCGCAGATAGCATACTTCCTCACTCTCGTCACCCTCTATACCATTGTTCGCAGGTGAATCATTGTAAGAGCGCGACACCCCGCGTATCTCCCAATCTCCCGTCAGCTTCTTGGTATCATAACACCTCCTTACCGTATACCCGCCATACCATGTGCCGGAGCACTTAAATGCCCACGTACCCTTGCATGGCGTAGCATCGCCTATCGGCAAGCCCTCAATAAAATAGTCGGGGTAATCCTCAAATGTGGTAAACCCTTCTTTAAACTCATCAAAATCTCGTATGCAAGTGAAATACTTGTAATACTTTGAATTAAATGCTATCTTGGTGCCTTTCGGGCAATCTGTCAACTCTTTTAAGGATGAGATGGTCTTTACATCGTCACCAAAACCTTTTGCCGCATCTATACGCTTAAAAGCATTGCTGTAGTTCTCAGGGCTCTCTAACCCCTCTACATACGCCTTTACTTCAAAGCCGGATTCAACAAAGCAAACATAATATGTAACACCCTCATCCTCAATTACGGCAAACTTATCACCTTCTCTTGCGTTCTGCGGCACCCCTGTTACAACCTGCGGAGGCTCATCTAAAATAAGACTCTGCACAGACTGCGTAACCTCTTTGTACTGCGTTCGGTAAGATACTCGCAACACATCTCTCTTTTGCAGCCAAGCCGCTGTATCTTTCACTGGTGTATTGCCAAAGTCTACATCCCAAGTCTGGCCGTTAAACGACACCGCAACTTCCGTATCTCTCAATTCCGAATGAGAATAACGCCACGGCTCATGCTTAAACTTCCACGGTTCAAACTCCCACACTTTGCCGTCATATTTTAACACCATCGGTCGGTGCCGTAATGAGGTTAACACCATCAGCTTGTTTATCTGCATGTACCTAACCTCCGCAGGATTGCAAGACCATTCAAGCATACCCTCGCCATTAACTAGCTCATCACCGTTTTTAAACGTAGCTACAGCAACGCCGCACCTATCCAAAACTCGTACGCTGCTGCTTGATACTTCCACTAAAAACCGCAGGGCATCGCCTTTAGCATACGAATAGATGTACGGAAACAAGCGCGAATCTCGCTCTGTAGCTTCACCTAAATAGCGCATGCCTCGCCGCCTTGTTACGCCCCCCATCTGTCCGACTTCCCAATTCTCCAAACAAGAACACCCCATGGCATACTTATCCAAGTCTCCGCGAACCCCAAGCTGCGGAGCAAACTCACCACCGTTAAATGTTACCCTGCTGTTCATCAGAATATACTTATCACATCTACTTCTATATGCTGGTCAAATGCCGGATATTTAGGCGATATACCCTTATTCATGCCTGTAGCACCATAGGTGTTGTACTCAACGGAAAAGCGCGTATCGGTCAACACTAGCTCTTCCAACGGAATATTGCGAGAGTTTCTTACAAAATCGTAACGGCCGCTTCCTCCCACTGCATAGCTTTGCCGGATGTCTATTTCTACCCCGCTCGGGTAGCTGGTAATCTTGTAAAAGTCTACGTAAGCTGTCTCGTTTTTCAGCCCTTTCGCCGCGTCAACTTCTATGTTGGTATACGGTATCAACGGCAAATAGAAGTAAGCATTCTCTCTATGCTCCCTATCGTTTTTATCCGGCAATACACGCCAATACGGTGTCCTACTCGGAAGCTTACATTTCATAGTGAGCTTGTCCTTTATTTTGCCTTTTAACGCCTCCTGCTGAGCTTTTGTAAGCTTCAGTATGTTACCTTCCATGGTTACCTTCTGCTTGCCGTTAGGCGCGCTGTTAACGTAGTAATCTACGCCATCCACGGTAAACATCAGGTAGTTAGCTTCCGTAGCTTCGGTTACACGCGAATTGTCTACTGCATGCAGCCAATACAGATACTGCAACGTGCCGACTTCAGGGGGTGATATCATCACATACCCCTCGTACCCCTCTGTACGCGGCCACACCTGTTCATCGCCCAAATACACGGCCTCTACGTCTCCGTCAGCCCATATCTGGCTCAAAACATCTTCTCGCCCCTGTACTGCTATACTCATTTCTCTTTCACAATGTAGTAAATCACGCTCGGGTCTCGTACAGGCAACGCATCAAATGCTCTTCTCGTTATCACCTGCACAGGGGGATACCCGGCATCCCAGCGTATGTACAATTCTTCTGCATCGGCCTTGCTCACAAACTGCTCGTCAGTTTCGCTCTTGGTGTACGTTGTCTCGCTCACCTCAGACACAGCTTGGTCTACATACTGCTCCGTAGCTAACGGCTCTAGCTCTTCCTTGGTCGCAAAGTCTTCCAGCTCTTCCTTGGTCGCAAGCCCTGCTATGTCTGCACTTGTTACCTTGTCGGCCACCGCAGCATTTACATAGCGCGACACAGCATCGTTTGTCGGCACTTTCCAACCCTCGCTGGTGCTTACGGAAAGCGATATCATCACAGTACCATACTTGCTCACTGTAGCCACGTCTGCGGCTATTTTTTCAGCGGTAGTGCCTACTGCTTGCCATGAACCGCCGCTCCCTTTCCTGAGCCAAACGTAGGGCACATACCCTTCATCTTGCCCACCTTTCAGCACAGCTCCGCTTATTTGCTGTCCGTACGGATTCTCACCAAGCGTTATCGCTATACTGTTGCCTATTTCTCCCGCTGCCGTTGCCTCCAAATCTATGTAGGTGCGGTCGTTCGCTCTCACGCTTGCTCGTACATAATTCTGGGTAGCATTGATTGCGGTCGCTACGCCTTGCGTGCTGATGTCGGCAGGACAGTAGATTGGTGCCCCCGCAATGCTCATCACGTAAGAACCTACAGGACCGGGGCTGGTCACTAATCGTACCCACCCGGTAGCTTTCTTCGTCCCCTGCTTCACGTAATAGTACGCCCCGGCATCTCCGCTAGACGGCAACTCCGCTACGCTGTCTATCTCGTAGCGCAATATAACGTCTGCGTTCTTGCCATCTGCGCCCTTATACGGCTGTCCTGTGTCTTTCCCGCCAACTTTCCACGTTCCTGTGTTGTAATCAGGCTGCACAAAGTCAGATATTTTGCCGTCAAACGCTTGTTTTAACGCCTCTGCTTGCGCCAACTTGTCATTGACCACTAAAAGCTCGTCTGCCGCTGCTCTGGCTCCCTTTTCAGCGTCTAATGCGGTCTCTACTGCGGCATCTAACCATGATGTACTCACCCATCTGGCAATCCCGGCCTTGGAATCCTCGGGGTATCGTACCACCACGCGCCTGTTTGGCGATGCTACCGCCCCTTCCAGGCTCTTTATCTGCGGCCACTGCACCCCCAACGCGCCACTTACCAGCGCACACGCGGTGCCATCCTCAGCTTCCGCCGTGATTACCCACTTGTACCGCCCGTCAGGCAGTGCCGGGAATCGCATAAGCACGATATCGGGGCTGTCCCCCTCTACCCATGCTTCAATTTCGTACACCTTGCCGTCTACCCCCTCAGCTTTCCCGCTGAATGTGTAGTAGCTCATGTCTCGAACTGCCCCGCTAGGCTCGCTAACCTGCATTTCTACCACCTTTTCGCGCCCTCCTACTAGCGTGATGTTTAACGGTGCCGGAAGTCCATTAGTTATCATGCCTACATTGTACCCCAACACACGCGCATTATCCACGTGCGATATCGGCAAACTCCACGCTTGATTAACAATGCCTTTTGTGCCATCCTATTTATGCAACTATGGCCACCCGTAAATCTAAAAATCTAGCTAAAAAGGCAGAGGAATCTCTCGCACCCCATCAAAAACGTTACTACGCCGTCTGGCGTTACCAAAATCGCTACCAGTGCTCCCTCCTTGCCGCTTATATGCACGTTTACAAGGTCTCTAAGGATACCGCAGAAGCCTCCCTCCACCGCTTTTCTACTCACCCGGACTGGCTCGACGTCTGCGCTAAAATGGAAGAAGCCGCTTCCGTTGACCCCGATGCCCTCAAGGTTGACCTTACCGCCCTTCTCCTCCAGCTCGTCCGTGATGATGAGGTCGCTCCCAATGACCGCATTAAAGCCGCTCATGAACTCGCCGCTATGTACGGTATCACGGAGCAGAAAATTACCATCGCCGCTGACCCGGCTTCTCTCTACGCTAAATCTGTCATGGATGCCGCTTCCCAACAACCGCTCATTCCCCCACCCTCCCCTATCGAGGCCGAGCTTGTTGACCCCTAAAATTTTTGTTCTGTCAGATTGAGGGGTTCCCATAATAATTGGCGTGTGGGGCATTCGCCCCCCACGGGGCCTATGGTACCACTTCGTGGCACAAAGGCCCTCCCCCATCCCTCCCTACGGTCGGTCTGGTATCAGTCGGAAATGCTGCGCATTTCTTGCTGCTTACGCAGCTAGTTACACGCAAAGCGTATCGCATCGGCTCTGCCTGCCCCCCTTTGAGAGTTCGCTCAAGAAACGCTTACGCGTTCCTTTCGTTGGTGTATTCTCACCGCTCACGCGCCAAACTGCTGCGCAGATTGGCGCGCCGCTGGGGAGTCAAGCAAGGTCGCGTCATGCTGACGCTCCCGGGGGCTCTGCCCCCGCCCCCCTCCGGGGAGCTCCCCCGGCGAAGCCGGGAGCCGCGCGCGCAAGCGGGCGGCAGGCCATCAGTTGTTGGCACACCTTCGCAAAGGGGAAAAGGCAGCGCAAAGAGGAAGCAAGGCGGAGGCAGCATGAAGCAAAGCGGCCAAGCGGCAGACAAGGAAAAGCGGAAAAAGTGAGCCCATCAAAAGCGGCAGCAAAAAGGAACAGCGAAGGTGAGAAGGAAAGAAAAAAGGCGAAACAATACAGCGCGCTACCTTTAATGATTTGCTTTTACTTTTTCCTTAATTCTTCTATCCCCCTTTTTCCCCCTTTCTTCTTTAATGGTTCTTTCATGGGGATAGAGGGAAAAACAGCAAGCGCAACCGGGCAGAAAAACAAGCTTGAAAATATCTTAGCAAATAATCACTTTTACCTGCAAATAATGCACTTTTTTCTTGCAATTATAATAAAAATATGGTAATATAAACGCGTTGAAAGAATAAGAGCTTCAACACATTAAGCACAAAAAACAAATAGAAAGAACATAGACAATGAAAGAAGAAAAAATAACTAAGTGGGCAATATATGATTCTCTGCATTACCATAATTATATACAGCTAATAGCACAAGGCGAGAACGGCCGCATTTTAACCAAAGAAACGTCGGACGGCTCCGAAGCCGGGGAATTTCTTTACAACATGCAAAGCGGGGCAAGCGTTGAGTGGATAAAGAATAATATTTCAGGCCTTGAAGATGACCAAGAAGAAAACGCCGAGATTTTGCAAGAGTACGAAAGCCACCCCGGCGCGCGGTTGCTTTTTTCAGAGAGGCAACATTATCCCGTTTGTGGTGGATTTTGGCATTTACCAAAGGAACAGCGCGCCATGATAGCCGAGGCCGCAGCCCTTAGCGAAGGAGCGGAAGACTTTTTCACGCTCTGCGAGCAAGAGCACGATATTACCAACATTTTAGACATGCTCAGCACTAAAATGATTGAAAAGCTGATTAGTTTGAATAGTTTTTCAAAACTTGCTCAAATTTATGCTAACCTGTACGGAGAAACGCATGATGCCGAAAAGTTCGCCTCTCTTCTCGAGGATTTGGGGGTAAAACTTGACATGTTCAAGAGCTTTTCCGCTCAATATTACCTAAAGAACGAAGACCCCGAAGAAGAACCCCTCCGCGGAGCTCATGACGAATATGATTGTATAGAAGTATCCGCCGAGCTTTACAACGCAAGAGACGAAGCCAACGCGCGAGAAGCTGCCGAATTCTTGCTTGACTGCGGGCAGAAAATTACTTGGGGAGGCCAGGACGGGCGGCACGTGTTCTACACCATAGAAGAGAAAAAGTAAAGAATCACCCCGAGCCCGGCGGGCAAACCGGGCAACAACAAAATAACACCAATAGAAAGAAACAAAACCATGTCATTTGAAAATATACTTGCAGCAGTAGCAGAAAAAACAGAAAACGTACTTTATAAAAAAAGCGCGCACTCCGCAAGCCTTGCCGATATCGGCAAAAAGTACGGATTTCCGACACTGAAAAAAATCAGTACATGGAAAGATTTATATAACTCAAAAGGTCGTCTAGTCTTGCCGTGTGACGACTTCGATGAAGATGAGCTCATGGAAGCCGCCGAAGATGGAAACATCTTGGTGAGCTCCGCGGACCCGTACAAGCGGACAAAGAGCTTAATTTTCAACCTTTTGGAAACACTCATAAACACACACAAAGAAAAAAAGCTTTTTAATGACAATCTTTCCGCATGGTCTAAAAAAGAAATAGCCGGTTATACCCGCGGCAACCCCGAAAAGATAGCCGCCCAACTTTGTGAATACGGTATTCATTCTGGTGAACCGGGATTCTGCCTTGACACCCCGAAAAACTGGAAAAAACGCGGTTACAAACTCAAAGACACCGCACGCCCGCTTTTTATAATAACTCCGCTATTCACCCCGGAGGAAGAGAAAAAAGCGGAGGAGGCCGGGCAAGCCATAGCCGAAGCCCCCGCAGAGGGTGAAGAAGGAGGACCCGAAGCCAAGAAAACTAAGCGAAGATTCGCTATTCATGCGCTATTCTGCCCACAAGATACCGAAAAAGAGCGAGAAATCGCCCGCCGAAGCCCGAAGAAGTCAGAAAACGCCACACGCGCCGAAGCCATGCGAACCGAAGCAGAAAAGCCGAAAAAAACCGCGAAAAAGCCGAAAAAAGCGGCCCCGGCACCCGCAGCAGCCCCGGCAACTACAGAAGCGGACATAATGCAGCTTGCTCTTAGTCTGTAAATCACCCCGGCCGAAGCGGGCAGGCCTAAAAAAGCCCGCATAAATAACACCATAGAAAGAAAAAACACCATGACAACATTAAACGAAAATTTATTGCAACACGCTTTTGATGGCGTTTCTTGGAATCCCGAAAAACGCGCGCAAAGCGTGCGAAGCGAATTTGCTTCCTATATGGAAAAATATCGCGCTGCCGTAGCAGGACTTGAAAATGAAGCGGAATTGATAGAAAGCTTTCAGCTTGGCCTTTCAAAACGCATGAATGATTGGTTAACGGCTAAAAGCCGCTGTATATCGTGGGTCAACACGGGCCCGGCGCGCTTCCCGGTAAGAAAAGCGGAAGCCGCCAACAAGCGAGAGATGGAAAAATCTTCAGATTTGTATGAATGGATAGACTACCGCATGAGAAAAGCCCAAGCCGCTCAAGACAAGAAAAACGGAAAAGGGCCCATATTGGCGAGCGAAGCAGACGCCCCGCAGCAATTAAAAAACAAAATTGCACACCTGCACGCCCTGCATGAGCTGGAAATCTTATACAACAAAGCACGCCGCAAGGGCCTAGAAACGGCTAAAGAGTGGTTGCTTGCCAACATTCCGCAGCAGCCCGACAACATAAAAGCGGAGTTCCAAAAAAGGTTTAAATTTTACCATGCTCAAGAGCCCGCCGGCTTCCCCTCCTATCATTTTCAACTAGAAAACGCCAACATTAAACGCTTGAAAGGCCGCTTGGAAACCATAGAAAAGAAACGCGCAGCAGCAGAAAACGCGGAGCCGATAGAAACCGCGGCCGGGGTACGCATCGAAAAAGACGCCGAAGCAAACAGAATCCGCTTGTATTACCCCGAAAAACCCAGCCCGGAGGAGCGCGAGAAGCTCAAGAAAAACGGCTTCCGATGGTCTCCCAAGAATGCAGCTTGGCAAGCATTCTTTAACCGAAGCGCGGAACTTTTTATTCAAAAAGAATTCTTGCAAGAGTAGCAACTAAAAAGCGCGCCGGAGGATATCCGGCGCGCTCCCTCTCCCGGTGGGGAGTACTTCAGAACTGAAGAATTGTCTAGCTTGGCTTCAAGACAAAATTTCGTTTTAACTCGCACCCGGTCTTTTTTGGCTCTGAGCCATCCCCACGAAGGTGGGGAAAATCCGCCGGGCGACAAGATTCTTTTACCACACCCCCGGCACCATGTCAACAAAAAAGTGACTTTTTTGCAGTTTTTCCGCTTATTTTATTCTTACCCTTTAAAACGCCCTACAGCGTGCCATATACCCCGCTCCGCTATTCCTTTATCACCCGAACGCCAAAACGCCCACCACGGGGCAGCCAGACCCCAAAAACGGCACATTTTGCCAACTACCGCCACACCACCCCGGAGCCGCTAATCTTGCGCACGTATTCTTGCAGCACCTAAGCTAATTGAGCTTCTACCCGGCTACCCCGCCACCCCGGCAGGCCATCAGCAATCCCACCGCGACACGCGCCCACGCCCGTTATACGCGCCCAGTTGCGCGAGCGCGTACCATTGAATAATATTTAAAATATTTATGAATAACCGTGCGCTCGCTTATATGCGCACGCGCAATATAACCGTAGTTTTAATATATAATAATATATATAATATATTTATATAAACATAAATAAGCTTATGGATAATATAAAGGTATATGTTAAAAATAAGCCTTAGAATAATATAAGCCGTATAATACCACCGTAGCATTTAAATAAGGCCGTAGTTATTTATACGGTGCGTGCGCGCATCACACATTACCCGCACACGCAGCCGATAGAAAAAAAAACTGCCCGCAGGATATCCCCGCAGGCAGCTCATTCACTCATAACATCATAGCCATGCCACATGGCTTCTATGCCTACACAATACCACGGTGCCGCCCTGCCTGCAATCTAACGTTCTAATTGTTTTGCGCACAAAAAAACACCCCGGCCAACCATCACGGCGCCGGGGTGCTAACTACCATTAGAAAGAAATGTTGCCATGTCGGGCAACGGGAGTATTCTACACCATCTAACCGAAAAAGCAAGCCCAAATCCACCCGCACAACAAAATTATTGCAACAATAACACACCCCGCCACCAGCTGCACGCGCATGAAGTAACGCATCCCGGCATTATTTGCGCTGCTCAGGTTTTGCTATTACGCTATTCTCAAACCCTGCTTCACAAAAGATATACAGCCCGAGCAATAGCCCTGCAACTCCGCTTATCGAGCATAGCATATCAACACCCGATACCATTCCGGCACCCACCACTACCCACCATGCGGGGGCCCATACATACCCCCCGGCATCCCTCAATCTTCTTACCGTTACGGGTATTGTCAACAACAAATAAGCCGCAAATAATGCCATCTTAATGTTATCATCCCCTGTCAATTCTGCCATGCCGTTTACTGCCGCCCCGCAAACCATGCAGCCCCACCACTCTTTCTTTTTGGCTACTCCTTTTATTGAAAAAAAACTAAAAATGCTCATAACTTAGTCAGTTTATCACTTATTTACCCTAAAACAAGCCTATTTTTAAGAAAATCTTAAAAAAAAATGTCTTTTTTGTAAAAAAATGTATTGACAGGTGACTAAACACCGTGGTATACTGCGGGCATCAACAAAAAGCATCGAAGTTATGGCACCAAGCAAAAGAGCCGACAACAAACGGATGATTGGCATCTATGTGGATGTGAAGTTAGCCAAACGCTTTCAGGAAGCGTGCGAGTATTTCGGCCTCACCATGTCAACCGTCCTCACCTCCTACATAACCGAAAAAGCAAATGAATACGAACGCATCCTCCGAAACCGTAAAAGTGGAGATTCCTCTCAGCCTCAAAAAGAAGATTGAAGAATTAGCCGCCCAAGCAGGAAAGACCTTTAGCGAAATGCTGTCTCTTTTACTTTCAAGGTGACTAAACACCCACTTACCATATTTTTTCTATTGCGTATATTTTTTTGCATCAGGTGACTAAACACCCGCAACGATAAACGCAATACGTCTAATTCTCTAACTGTTCATCCTCAGTCTATTGACTAATACAATCTAACATCATATCCTGTAGGCCTATGCACGACATAATTAAAACACCCGCCGACATCGGCCTCGCTATCGGCACGGCAATCAAGGCAGCCATCGGCAGCACGCAAGAGGATACCAAGTTTCTCTCCCTGCTCCCGGAACTCCTTGTATTGTTTGCGTTCCCCTCATTACTTTCTTCCCTTGACAGCCCTTTCTCCGAAAAGATTGTCAAGAAAAAGAACGAGGTTGAAGACCTACTTGAATTGCTCAAGAAAAAACACACCTCCACCAACCGCGAATAAGAGACTTGAACCATATCGACCTGAGCACGTCACTAAAAGGCTCACCTCAACAACACAATAACATCACACATGTCTAAAGCCGACACATACCAGAGCCTCCTCAAAGCCATGCAAAGCGCATCCGGCAACCCGCAGCCCTTTGTCACCCGCGAAGACCTCGCCGCATTCGGAGCAGCCCTGCTTTCTGTTTTGGAGCCTCGCACCACCATGGTAGACTCAGAGTATTGCACCCTCGCCTATCTCTGCCGCCGCTTTCAGTGCTCCAGAGACTTCATGGCTACCCGCCTTGCGCACTCATCCATCCGCAAGGTACAGCTTCCCGGCGGCAAGCGCGTAAAATACCACATCCAAGACGCCTTAGACTTCCTCAAATCTTCCTCATCCCTTACCCCCGTGTACAACTCATGAAAGACGCTATCATTTCCCTTTTTGGCTTCGCCCTCTTTATCGGTCTCCCCATAGCAGGCATAGCACTCGTTAATTGGGCGGTGGATTCCTACTGCAATTCTTTGCCCCCCACCGCCCATGCAGAAAAGTCTTAGTTGACATACGTACTGTTCATATCCAGAGCTTGGCATCTCTCGTTGAAAAAAAACTGCCACCAACAACCGCAGGGTAGAGAAACGGCATCTCACTGGGTTCATACCCCAGAGGCAGCGGGTTCAACTCCCGCCCCTGCAATCACTGTTCCCTTTTCGCAGGGCTCTGGCCACAGGCCTGTGCCAATAACTATAGCCTGAGCCGAATGCGTGCCGGGCTTGGCGGGATAGGAGCGGTACACCGGGGCTCACCACCGGGCAAAGAGTGAGAGCGGCCACCTGCTTAACGGTGGCACCCGTGTTCAAGAGGACAAAAAGAAGAGGCGCGGGAAATCGCCAAATCTTCCGAACCTTGTTGCATAGGTCTGAGATGCAACCGCAGTGAGAGAGACCCGGCGGCGTCACTAATCAGGGAATACAGGGGCTTGTCACCTAAAAAAGACACGTGGCTTGGGCGCGAACACGTAAAATAGCCGACGCGCAAAGCTCCCGAGGGGTTCGCGACGAATCGGGAGCACAACACGCCATGTGTAGGCGGAGCCCTCCAAGAGTCCTTTTTGCGGTCAGGTTGCCAGTTCTTCCGCATTTTCATCCTCTTGCGGCATCCTACCTGCTGTTAATTCCTCAGCACGAAAGAGGTTCGACTCCTCTGCATGGCATCCGACAGCAACCGGAAAGCGACCCCGTAAATACGCCCGTAGATGATGGCCTTGCCATGCTGAAACTACGTGCGCCGCTTGGGGGAAATCAAGCGGATTTCATAACACCTGCCGCCGGGCAGGGGCAGCATGGCTCCCGGCACCTCAACACATCATCATCAACCATGCAACAAATCCTCTCATTAAAAATGCAAGGAGGGTCTTTAGAAGACCTCCTTACCAACTGCGAGACCACTGCAAAATCAGTGGTGAAAACCATGCCGCTAGACCACAAGACCCGCCTTGCGCAGTCTTTCTTGCAGCACTACTTCTTTCTTGTATTCCTTCGCAACATTATCGAAGATGCTACTACTCCCCAAACGGAACACGCTTTCGAGGCCTTGTCAAGCATCCTCGATGAGGCAGGCATCAGCATAGAACCCCTCTCCAAAAAAATCTAATCATGACCACATCCCCCACTCAACCTATCGGCCTGCCCACGCAGTCCCCCCTTGCGCAGCGTAAAACCCTCAAAGATTACCTGCTCTCCCCCTCAGCTATCGAAGCCCTCTCCGGCGTAGCCCTCAAAATCATCTCCCCCGACCGCGCCGCCCACCTCCTGTGGGATGCCTGCCAAAAAACGCCCACCCTGCTGGAAGCCTCCCCCGCCTCCCTCATCACCGCTTGTAAGAAGCTCCTCATACAAGGCGGCGAACCTGACGGCATCCACGGCCACCTAGTACCCTACAAAGACAAAAAGACAGGCACCGTCACCATCACTGCCATACCCACCGCACGCGCCTTCATGCGTGCAGGCCGCGCCGCTGGCCTCCGTGCCATCTACACGGGCATTGTCTACGAAGGAGACCCCTTCTATTGGGGTACACGTAATGGCGAATTCACCTGCGAGCACGAGGAGCCTCTAACCCGCCCCGATACCGCTGTACCCGTCTGCTACTACTGCATCTGGAAAGACCCCCACAACAACCTCCACGGCGAGCGCATGAGCGTAAAAGAAATCAACGCTATACGCGACCGCTCGAACGCTTGGCAGGCCTACATCAAGTACCAAAAAACCTGCCCTTGGGTAACGGACTATGACCAGATGGCACTCAAAACCGTCATTAAACGCGCAGCCAAACAGTGGGATATGCCCACAGAGTTTACTCAAGCCGTGCAAGAGGCCGACAACGCAGAGTTTAACGCCCCCACCGCCCCCGAAATGCGCAATGCAACCCCCATCCGCACCGTCAAATCAACCCTTATCACCACAGCAGAAGCAGAAGACACTCTTCCCTCCGCAGAAGTTGAAACCGCGGAAAATTGATGAGATGTGCTTACCCGAGCCGGGCGGGCAATCCCGGCAGTAATACTCACCCCCATCAAAAACCATGAACACACAAACTATCACCGACATCATAGATACACTTCCCAAGCGTCATTGTTTCCTCTCCATCGTCTACGACCTGCGCGACATCTTCAAGGAAAAAGCAGAAAAACTCTCCGTCTACAACACGGGCACTGCAATCCAAGAGATTGATATCCTTATCGACCTCTTGGGCAACCTGCGCACCCTCGTCAGGGCCGCAGAAGCGTCAGAGAAACTCCACGCCACCCTCACCCCCACAAAGCAATGATTCTCGCCCTTAAAATCCTCGCCTTTATCTCACTCGCCGCGTTCGGAATCTTTCAGGCCGCAAGCGATGATTCTCCCACAGAGTCCTATGCTTGCTTCACATTCCTCCTTGCCTACGCCATCGCAATCACTCTAATCTTTCTCCTGTAATCATGCGCCAAGGCAAACCGTCAGCCTCCGGCATGTTCCGTCTTGCCCTCTGCCCCGGCAGTTGGCAAGCGGAACAAAAATCCCCGGAGCCGCCCCAATCAGAAGATGCCGCCATCGGCACCGCCCTGCATACTCACATGCAACACGGCACCACCCCGGATGACCCCACCCATGCAGATGCACTCCTCTGGTGCACCACGCAAGAAACCCTGCTGGTGGATGCCCTGCTCCCCGCAGACACCCCGCCCACCATCATCCGCGAAGAGCGTCTCTGGGCACCCTACAACGCCTATTCCGGCCAAGCAGATGTCATCTACCTTGCCAACGATACCGCCCTCGTTCTGGACTACAAATTTGGCCGCAACGCAGTAGAACCCGCAGGCTCCAACACGCAGTTGCTCTCACTGTCCGCCCTCATCATCTCAAACTTCCCCAAAATAACCACCGTTCACGCAGGCATCCTCGCCCCGTTCGTCACCCGCTCCGCTCCGCAAATTGTCACCTACACCCGCACAGAATACCCCGCTATCGCGCGCACTATCGCCGGGTATATAGAAAAAGCAAATACCCCCAATGCCCCCCTCATACCCTCCCTGCATGCCTGCCGCTACTGCCGCGCATCTGCCACATGCCCCGCAGCATCATCGCATGCCCTCACCTGCGCCCAAGTCACCTGCTGGACTCAGCTCCCCGCCACCGACCGCGCAGAGCTGTACCGCCGCGCCCAGCTAGCAAAAAAACTCGCCGCAGATATAGAAGCCCATTGCCGTGAAGACCTCCTCTCCGGCATGGAAATCCCCGGCATTACTCTCAAACCCGGTGCTACCAAGTCCACCCTCACCCACACCGAAGAGCTTGCTGCCCTCTGTGCTACCCACAACATCCCATCCTCAGCATTCTGCACACCATCCCTTACCAAACTCACAGACGCCTACCACAAGGCACGCAAGGCCACAGAACCCGCCTATACAAAAAAACAAGCCATGGCAGACCTCAAACTTGCCCTAGCCAACTCCATCACCACTCATGTCAACGCCCCATCAGTCAAAGAAGTCTGACTTCGACCTCACAAGCGTTCACCCCTCCGTGGTGGATGCCTACAAGGCCGTCAAGGCATGGACAAAAGCCGCCCTCAGCACCACCGCCACACCCTACTGGCTCACCCTCTACGGCACCACAGGCTGCGGCAAAACAATGCTCATGGAACGCGCCCGCACCATCCTTAAGGGCTCCGGCAAAGATGCCCAACTCTGGCCGTGGGTAAACGTCCTTCGCCGCCTCCACAATGGCGAGTGGGAGCTTGTAGCCCACCTCGCCAAACTCCCCTACCTCCTCCTCGATGACATCGGCGCAGAATACATCGCATCCAACCGCGCTGCTGACTTCTCCCTCTCACAACTCTACGAAGTATTAGAAAACCGCAAAAACCGCTTTACCATGCTCACCTCAAACCTCACCCCGGATGACTTCGCCTCCACCACCACAGGCTGCCGCATCCGCTCTCGCCTCTTCCGCAATAACGCCCAACTCTGCGACCTCACCAAAGCCGCCGACTATTGCTACACCAAATACAAAAACGCTGGAAAGGAGACTAAATGAATGAGCTGGCATTATTCGCAGGAGCCGGGGGGGGGGTATTCTCGGTGGACACTTACTTGGCTGGAATACGGTCTGCGCAGTGGAACTTGAAGAATATCCGCGAAACATCCTCCTCCAACGCCAACGAGACGGCATCCTCCCCCCCTTTCCCATCTGGGATGATGTCTGCACCTTTGACGGCACCCCATGGCGAGGACTTGTCGACATCATCAGTGGCGGCTTCCCCTGCCAAGATATCAGCGCAGCAGGAAAAGGCGCAGGCATCAACGGCTCCCGCTCAGGCCTCTGGAAACAAATGCACCGCATCATTTGCGAAGTACGCCCCAGATACGCATTCGTGGAGAACTCCCCAATGCTCGTTAAACGGGGGCTTGGAACCGTTCTCGGAGACCTGGCCAAAGCAGGGTATCATGCTGCATGGTGTGTGCTGGGAGCAGACGATTGTGGCGCGCCACACGTCCGCAAAAGAATCTGGATTCTTGCAAGAGACCTTTCTGACTCCAACGGCAACAGAGGGGCTGCGGAGCTGCTTTCCCCTGCTCTCCTCAATAAAACACTACCTCAAGCACCCCAATTCCAACCTGACGGAACAAATAGCATACAGAATCATTTTCCCGACACCGACATGCAGAGTACTGGATGGAGGCAGCCATGCCCGCGAAGCTCTGAAAAAAGCAGTACAAGCAGATGCAGACGGAATGCTTGGTGGGCATCTGAACCCGGAGTGGGTAGAGTGGCTCATGGCGTGGCCCATAAGATGGACAGACTTAAAGCCATTGGAAACGGCCAAGTTCCTCTCGTGGCAGCAACAGCATTCCTCAAGCTTAACCATATCTTAAATCAAACATTAAACATCCAACATTAAACATGCGCACTTTCTCACGCTTCACCATCATCGGCAAAACCGTAGACCGCCCCGCCAAAATGTTCTCAGCCTCCGGCAAAGAACTCAACTGCACCACCCTCATGGTAGATGTTCACCATGGCGGTGATAAATCCTCCCGCTTTACCTGCGAGGCATGGAACGAAGCCCAAGCCACACTCGCCAACATCCACGCTAACCAGCAGGTACTCATCTGCGGCCAAATCAAAATAAACACCTTCCAAACCTCCCGCGGCTCCAACTTCTCCCGCACCGTCCTGTACCTCGATGACTGCCAAGCCCTCGCCGCCCCGCAGCCTATCTCTCCAGACCTCCTCACCAAAAACTCCTCCAACCCTGCCCCCCGCAATTATCCCGCCCCTGCCACCGAGGCAGACGAAGATTACCCATTCTAATCCATGAGCATCAACACAATGAACAAAAAAACATCAAAACTCGAAAATGATACGATATTTGCTGCCCAAGAGCTTGCCTACCACCCCGGCAGAGTAGCCCTTGTCTTGGTTATAGACTCCCAAAAAACAGACTCTGGTTTATCTATTGATTATTGCCTCCATGGCGAAGCCTTTAAAGAAACCCACCCTTTCCTTATAGATGTCATGACCGCAATTAAGAATCATGTCAGCAACGATATCAAAAAACTCCTCCATTAACCATGACCGCTAACGACATCAAACTTATCCGAGAAGCGCAGGCATTCCTCGCCTCAGCCCTCAAAGCCTCCCAAGTAAACGCAGACACACAAGCACTCGTAGAACTCCAAGCCGCCCAAGCACGCATAACCTCAATCCTCGACCGCAACCCTTTGCCATGAAATGCTACACCATAGACCGGGATATTGATACCTCAGACCCTGAAGGTGACTACGAATACTACGCCGTGTACGACCCTCAAGGTTGCATCTGCGCTTTATTCTACCTCGATGCCATCCCCAACGCAGAAGACGAAGCCCTAAACCTCTGCGGCCGCCTCAACAACTCAATCTAACCCCACGCAACGTATAATTATTTGAATTACCGAGCAACTAAATAACATTATGAACATAGCTGTAACATACTACACGCTCATCGCCTTTTTCATGGTGTACTTATTCTGTCACACCATTCACGCATTCTTGCACGAGCATAAAGGCCGTAAAGGCGTGCGATACCTTTACGCGCTCGCAGTTACTATCCTTTTAACAATCTTCACTGTAACCAACAAACTAATCTAAAACCATGAACATAGAAGATATCAAAGTTGGCGAGACGTACTACGTCCGTGTAAAAGTAAACACAATAGGAGAAAATTACATCAGAGTTACCCCCATTTTGCAGGGTGGCGTATTAAGCACCTATTGGCCCACTACGTTTGCATTAGGGGAAAGCTCCGCATTCTTCCCCATTCCCCTCGAAAACGGCACCAAAAACTCCGACCCCGCTCCGAAGTACGACCCCTGCCGAATGTTCCGCAAGGGGGACAAGGTGCGCGTGGTGAAATGTAACGGAAGAATTGGCTCAACCTCAGCCCCTGTCGGCATGCTCGCTATTGTGACAGAGGACGAAAAAGAGTGCTCTTGGATTTATCTTACAACGAAGGAATGCGATTATTCAATAGACCCC